>Ga0182749_1000745_pt1 | contig 28102 bp, 29 predicted proteins | sample eDN3rd37CKraftMG_FD_128875 | JGI IMG/M metagenome (GOLD analysis project Ga0182749, IMG submission 128875) | Enriched Miracle-Growth compost microbial communities from Emeryville, California, USA - eDNA 3rd pass 37_C Kraft MG (version 2) (version 2) ...
CGCGCAGGTCCTCGACGCCCTCGCCCGGGTGCTCCAGCTCGACGAGGTCGAGCGCCGCTACCTGCACGGCCTGGCCGGGGCCGGCCCGGCGCAGCGGCGGCGTGATCGAGCCCGGCGGGCGCCGGAACGGGTGCCGCCGCGCCTGCACCAGCTGCTCGCGGCGCTGGGTGTGCCCGCCTTCGTCGAGGGGCGTGCCTTCGACGTGCTCGCCGCGAACCCGCTGGCGACGGCGCTCTCCCCACGGCTGCGGCCCGGTCAGAACCGTCTGCGCTCCCTGCTGCTGGACCCGGAGGAGCGGGCGTTCCACCAGGATTGGGAGGCGTCCACAGCCGGGTTCGTCGCAGCGTTCCGCGAGTCGATCGCCCAGGACGCCGACGATCCGCGCGTGGTCGAGCTCGTCGGCGAGCTGGCCCTCACCAGCGGGAGGTTCCGCGAGCTGTGGGCGCGGCACGATGTGCGGCGGCTGGAGGGCGGCACCGCGAGGGTGAACCATCCGGTGCTCGGGCCGTTGAGCCTCCACCGAGACAAGCTCCCGGTGGACGAGGTCATCCTCGTGCTCTATTACGCCGACGCCGGCAGCGACAGCGCTGAGAAGCTCGCGATGCTCGCCTCGCTCGTCGAGCCGGATCCGGCGAGGCGCTGAGCGGCGACGAGCCCGGCCGTCGAAGAGGACCTCCGGAGAGCTATCCCGCACGCGGACACAGGGCGAGCAGATCGAAATACTCCTGCTCCGTCATCAGACCCGGGATCCAGATGTTGGAGTACGGGTCCCAACCGCCTCGCACGCGAAAGTGGTCGACATACTCCTGCTCGCTGGGCGGCTGGCCCGGATCGTGTCCCCGTTCCTTCAAGCACTGGACGGTCTTGAGCGTCGCAGCGTAGCGCTGCCGGATCTCCTCGTCTGTCAACGGATCGGGCGGCACGTCGTAGCCGAGCTGATGCTCACACGCCACGAGGGCGTCGGCGTAGGCGGAACCCTGATCCTCAGCCACTGTCGCGTAGACGCTGTCGTCGGGTCGCGCGGTGGCCTGCCATCCCGCTGAGCGCAGGCACTCGGTCATGCCCACGGCGTAGCTCTGACGCTCGCCGCGTGCGCTCGGGCCTGTCGCACCGGGATCGGCGCCGGTGCAGGCGCTCAGGGAGGCAGCGAGGACGAGGACCGAGACGGCCGGGATCAGCCGCCGCCGAGGAGGTGTCAGATGCTGCATCCCCATCCCGCCCTGAACCATGACGACGCACTCGTCGAGGCGTAGCCGCTGCTCGCATCCTCGGTCGGGCTGTTGAGATAGTTCCGCCGCAGCTCCGAGCTGGGGCCCCAGCTCGAGGTCACTCGCTGGTTGTTCGTCCCGGTCACCGCCAGGTACTGCGTGCCGGCCGAATGGATCTCGAGGAAGGCGTGCGCCGGCCAGATGCAGTCGACGCCGCTGAAATTGCCGGACTGCGCCCACGCCGGCGCTGCGACGCCGATGGAGAGAACACTGGCGGCAGCGATGGCGGCGACGCCGATGCGGAACTTTTTCATGGGTTTCTCCCTTGTCATCGTGTTGTCGGATCTCGGACGCACGTCTGTCGCGTGCAGTGTCATTGCCAGGTCATGAGCGAGGGGATGTTGACGGGATAGAGCCGGTCCTCGACGCGGCGCACCGGTTGTTGAAGCTCCGGCGAAGCGTCGCGCCGGGCGTTCGAGACGCGAGAATTCCGTTGTCCTCGCGCAGGCCGCGCGGGCCGCAAGCGCAGTTCGCGCCGTCGGCACGGCGGCGGACGTCGCGAGCTTCTGTCGAGTCGTGGGTGGTGTGATCCCGCTCTGTCGCTTCATCGCCACCTCGTCCGCCGAGCGCGCCCGCTGTTCGGCATCAGGCTAACGAAGCCAGCAGCCCGCGACGACGCCCTGTGGATACCGTGCGTGTCAGCGCACAATCGGTCCGGGGGAGCTCGTGGAGGCGGATCGGCCCGTCCAGGACGGCCCGCGGCATCGCGCTCGCGGCGCGCCGGCGGCGTCCGTTCAGCGCGGGACCAGATGGCCGTACTCGTCCAGGAACGCGTGGATCTCCGCGATCTCCTCCTCGAACAACAGGCGGTACTCGCCCAGCAGCTCCTCATGGACGGCGGTGTCGCGCAGCAGGCCCATCTGCCAGCGCGCCTCCCAGTCGGCCAGGGTCTGCACGGTCCCGAGCTGCTCCTTGCATCTGATGTCGATTCGGGCGATGCCTCTGCGCTGCTCGTCGAAGACGCCCTTCAGGATCTCGTAGCCGGGAGCAAGCCTGAGCTCCGGGTTCCCGCGCTCGTCCACGCGCGGCCCGTCGAGCCCGTGAGCCCGCAGGCATGCCGCGTACTTGTCGGCCTCCTGGCGGAAGAGCTCGCTGCGCGCGAGGGCGCGTAAGGAGGCGCGCTGGGCGACCCCGATGTCCCACAGGAGGACCATATTCCAGGGCGGCCCCTTCGTCGCGTACACGTCCGCGAGATAGAGACGGTGGCTCGAGCACCACTCGTGGTCCATCAGGGGAACGGGGGCGTGGCCGATAGGATGCGCCAGGTAGTCCCGGAGCCTTTCCAGATCGGGGCTCGGCCTGTCCGGGAACTCCGGCAGCGGCTCCTGCAAGTACGAGACCTGCATCGCGGAGTACGGGTCGTAGTAGTCGGCCTGCCATGGCAGCCACAGCCCATAGCGGTAGTCGGGCATCGGATACCAGCGAAAGATCGTGTCATCCAGCTCCGCCCGTAGGTAGTTGGACCCGCAGAGATAGTTGTAGAGAGCACTGGCGTGGTCATACAGATGCCTGTCTCTGGCGGAAGGGACGTACACGTCCAGGGGCAGCACGATCCTTCCGGCCTCGCTGTCGACGAGGGCATGGACGCCCGGGTCCTGCAGCGGCACCGTCCCGTCGAATTTGTGGTCGCGGCTGATGAGGGAGCAGCCGCTGAGGCTCAGCACCGCTGCGACGACGAGGGCCGCGGCGCTTCTCCTCACCACCGGCACGAGCACACTCCTTCCGGAACCGCCCCAGAGACGCCGATACATCATCGCGCATCGGGGGATCGCGACCTCTGCGCGCCTCCTCGACTGTGGACGAGACCTGCTGAGCACGCCCGACCCGTCGCCGCTCGCGGATCGCTCCGCCCGCCGCGGCGCTCGCCTCAGGACCTCCCGGCGCGGCGGTGGATCGGGCCGTCCAGGAGGGCGAGCGGCATCCCGCTCGCGGCGTGCCGGCAGGCGATGATCTCGGCGAGGATCGCGACGGCGGTCTCCTCCGGCGTCGCCCCGCCCAGGTCCAGGCCGATGGGCGAGTGCAGCCGCCGAAGCGCCTCCTCGGACACCCCGGCCTCGCGCAGCTGCCGCAGCCGCCGCTCATGCGTGCGGCGGGAGCCCATCGCGCCGACGTAGGCGAAAGGCTGCGCCAGGGCAGCCTGCAGTGCCGGCACGTCGAAGCGCTCGTCGTGACTGAGCACGCAGACGACCGTGCGCTCGTCGAGCTCCTGCCCGGCGAGGTACTCGTCCGGCCATGCCACCACGACCTCGGCAGCGGAGGGGAAGCGCTCGCGGGTGGCGAAGACCTCGCGCGGGTCGCAGACGGTCACCCGGTAGCCGAGCAGGCCGGCCGCGTCGCAGAGCGCCCCCGAGAAGTCGACCGCGCCGAAGACGATCATCCGCGCCGGCGCGGCGCGCACGAGGTAGAGCACGCGCGCACCGTCCGCGCCGGGAGCGGAGGCGAGACCGGTCGACCCCGCGCGGATGCGCCGGTCCAGCTCGGCGAGCAGCGGGTCGCCGGATCCGTCGTGCCGCGGTCCGGGCAGCCGCAGCGCGCCGCCCTCGGCGTCGAACACCAGGGCCGCGCCCGCCGGCTCGCCCGCCTGCGCGCGCCGAAGCTGGGCGATCGCGTCCGCGTCGGCGGGCAGGAGCCGGTATGCGAGCACGCCGAGCCTGCCGCCGCAGGACAGGCCGGCCCGCAGCGCGTCCTCGTCGCTGAAGCCGAAGCGCTCGCGGCGGGCGCGCCCGTCGGCGAGGGTCTCCCGGGCGAGCCGGTACGCGTCCGCCTCCACGCAGCCGCCGGAGATGCTGCCGATCGCCCGGCCGTCCTCGGTCACCGCCATGGAGCTGCCCAGGGCACGGGGGGCGCTGCCGTCCACGGCGACGACGGTCACCACGGCCACCGCACGCCCGCGGGCGAGCTCGGGCAGCAGATCGGCGGCGAGCTCGAACACGCGGCAAGTCTAGGTTCGCGCGCTTTTCGTGCGGGTTTCGGGGGCGTTTCGGGGCGCCCGCGGCGCTGTAACACGCCCTGGCTAGGCTGTGCGGCAGGCTCGCGACGACGAACCGGAGGCTGCCGCAATGACCCAACCCGACCTCATCGTCCGCGCGGCGCGCGCCCTGGTGGACGGCCGCTGGCAGGCGGCATCGCTCGCCGTGCGGGAAGGCCGCATCGCCGAGATCGGGCCGCTGGACGCGCCCTGGACGGCCGCGCAGGACGTGCGACTGCCCGACGACGAGGTGCTCCTTCCCGGCGTCGTCGACAGCCACGTGCACGTCAACGAGCCGGGGCGCACCGAATGGGAGGGCTTCGCCACGGCGACCACCGCGGCGGCCGCCGGCGGGGTGACCACGATCCTGGACATGCCGCTGAACAGCATCCCGCCCACCACGACGCCCGAGGCCCTCGCCGTGAAGAAGGCCGCTGCAGCGCCGAAGGCGCGGGTGGACGTCGGCTTCTGGGGCGGAGCGGTCCCGGAGAACCTCGGCTCCTTGCGCACCCTGCACGAGGCCGGCGTCTTCGGCTTCAAGTGCTTCCTCTCACCCTCGGGAGTGGAGGAGTTCGGCCACCTGGACAGGGCGCAGCTGCGCGCCGCCCAGCAGGAGCTGGCCGCCTTCGACGGCCTGCTCATCGTGCACGCGGAGGACCCGGCCGTGCTGGAGGCCCACGCGAACACGGGAGGCACGCACTACGCCGACTTCGTCGCCTCCCGGCCCGACGGCGCGGAGACCAGCGCCATCGCCGCGGTCATCGAGGGCCTGCGCGCCACCGGCGGCCGCGCGCACATCCTGCACCTGTCCTCCGCGAAGGCGCTGCCGCTCATCGCGAGCGCGAAGGCGGAGGGGCTGCGGCTCACCGTGGAGACCTGCCCGCACTACCTCACCTTCGACGCCGAGCACATCCCCGATGGAGCGACCGAGTACAAGTGCTGTCCGCCCATCCGCGACGAGCGCAACAGGGAGGCGCTGTGGGACGCGCTGCTGGCCGGCACGATCGACCTCGTCGCCTCCGACCACTCCCCCGCCACGCGGGAGCTGAAGCTCGGCGCGGACGGCGACTTCGGCCGCGCCTGGGGCGGCATCTCGGGGCTCGCGGTGAGCCTGTCCGCCGTGTGGACGGGCGCCCGCGCCCGCGGCATCGGGCTGGAGAGCGTCTCGGCCTGGCTCAGCGCCGCCCCCGCCCGGCTGGCCGGGCTCGCCGACAAGGGCGTGATCCGGCAGGGGGCGGCAGCAGACCTGGTCGCCTTCGCCCCGGAGCGGTCCTACACGGTGCGCGCGGAGCAGCTGCCGTACCGGAACAAGGTCTCCGCCTTCGACGGCGCGGCCCTGCACGGGCAGGTGGTGCGCACCTGGCTGGCCGGGGAGACGATCCACCCCGCCAGCGCCGGCCAGCCTCCGCGCGGGCGGCTGCTCGACCGCCCCTGAGCGCCGTCGGCGTCCCGCGTCGCGCGCCCGCGACACCGCTGTAACGAGGCCGTCACACGGCTGGTCTACCGTCGCATTCAGGCGTCAGCCAGTCAGACAGGAGCAACAATGGCGATCATCCTCGGGGGCAACAGGTACGGCAAGGCGGAGAACCGGATCGTCCGGATCTATCGCGACACGCCGCGGCACGAGATCCGCGACCTGAACGTGTCCACCGCCCTGCGCGGCGACTTCGCCGACGCGTACCTCACCGGGGACCAGCACAGCGTGCTGCCCACCGACTCGCAGAAGCAGACCGCCTACTCCTACGCGAAGGAGGCCGGCGTCGAGACCATCGAGGGCTACGGCCTCGCGCTGGCGAGCCATTTCGTGGACGAGTTCGAGCCCATCGAGCAGGCGCGCGTCGAGATCGAGGAGTACCTCTGGGACCGCGTCTCGGTCGGCGGCGTCGAGCACGACTTCACCTGGGTGCGCAACGGGCAGGAGGTCCGGCTCGCCTCGGTGACGGTCGAGGGAAGCGGGGCGCAGCGCCGCGTGTGGGTGACCGGGGGGCTCAAGGACCTCGTCATCCTCAAGTCCAGCGGCTCGGAGTTCCACGGCTTCCTGAAGGACCCGTACACGGTGCTCGAGCCGACCAACGATCGCATCATGGCGACCTCGCTCGTGGCCGGCTGGCGCTTCGGCACCACCGACGTGCCCTGGGACGAGCGCTACGCCGGCATCAAGCGCATCCTCGTGGAGACCTTCGCGAGCCTGCACTCCCTGGCCCTGCAGCAGACGCTGTGGCACATGGGCAGGAACGTGCTGGAGGCGTACGACGATGTCGTGGAGGTGCGCCTGTCCGCCCCGAACAAGCACCACTTCCTCTACGACACCCAGCGCTTCGGCGTGCCCAACGACAACGAGGTCTTCAACGCCGACGACCGTCCCTACGGGCTCATCCAGGCCACCGCGATCCGCGACGACGCTCCCGATGCCGGTCCTGCCTGGGACGCGTACACCGGGCTGGTCTGAGCGGCGCGGCTCAGCTGCCGCGATAGGTGGAGTAGCCGAAGGGGCTCAGCAGCAGCGGCACGTGATAGTGCTCGCCCTCCTCGGCGAGGGTGAAGGTGACCGACACCTCCGGATAGAAGGTCTGCACGCCCGCTGCCTCGAAATACGAGCCGGTGTCGAAGACGACCCGGTACACCCCGGCGGGCAGGGCCTGCGGTCCCAGCGCGGAGACGCGGCCGTCCTCGTCCGTGCGGCTCTGCGCCCGCGGCGTCCACACGCCGTCCAGCAGCTCCTCCAGGCGCACCGCGACGCCGGCGGCTGGCCGTCCGCGCGCCGCGTCCAGGACGTGGCTGGTGACATGGCTGCGGCTCTGAGGGGGCGGTGATGCGGTCATCGTCGGTCCTTCCGCGCGTCGTCGTCCGGCGCCGTCGGCGTCGCCTCGGCCGCGCTCCGGGCCGGCTGCTCCGGGAAGAGCGCGGCGATGCGCAGCAGGGCAATCTCCAGCAGCTGCTGCTCAGCCGTGCGCCGCTCCTCATCCTCGTCCAGCGCGAGCCGCCGGTCGAGCTCCGCGAGGATCTCCGCGCGGCCGCGGCCCGCGGCGCGGATGAGGAACACGCGTCCGAACCGCTCCTCGTAGGCGCGATTGCCCTCGGCGAGCCGTCGCTCCAGCTCCGGGTCGTCAGAGCGGCTGGCAGCCTGCTCGGCGCGGGAGAACCGGGCCGAGCGCCCCTGTCCCGTGTGGCGCTCCCCGATGCGAGGATGGTCCGCCAGCGCGGCATCGAGCTCCCCGGGCCGCAGGGGCGTGCCGCTGGCACGGGCCTGCGCGAGCAGCGCGCCCACCTCCGCGTAGGGGCCGGCCGCGGCGACCTCCTGGGCCCAGCGGGGCACCTTCATGCAGCTGAGCAGGAGCTCGGTGAGCGCGCGCCGGTCCAGCTCGGCGAGTGCGGCGGTCATGCCGGGACTCCCTTCCGGCCCGAAGGCCTAAGCTGATGCGCGTGAGCCGTCCCCTCTGCGGTGCCGTGCTCGCGGCGGGCGCGGGCAGCCGCGCGGGCGGACCGAAGGCGCTGCGCCGCGGGCCTGAGGGGGTGCCGTGGCTCGTCGCGGCCTGCGAGCGGCTGCAGGCGGCAGGCTGCGACCCCGTGTACGCCGTCCTCGGCGCCGCCGCGGCGGACGCCGCGCGGCTGGTGCCCGGCTACGCCCGCCCGCTCGTGGTCGCCGACTGGGCGCAGGGCGCCTCGCGCTCGCTTCGGGCAGCGCTGGATGCGGCAGAGCGCGGGGGCGCGGTCGCACTCGCGATCACCCTCGTGGACCTCCCGGCGGAGAGCCCGGACGCGCTGCGGCGCCTCATCGCCGCAGCCGAGCAGCTGCCGGGCGGCCTGGCGGACGCTCTGGTGCGGGCCGGTTACGACGGTCGGCCGGGGCATCCCGTGCTCATCGGCCGCGCGCATTGGAGCAGGCTGGCCGGCGAGCTGCAGGGCGACTCCGGTGCGCGCGCGTACCTGCACCGCAACGGCGCCCTCACGGTGGAGTGCGCGGACCTCGGCTCGGGGGCCGACGTCGACGGACCCGAGGAGCCCGCCGAGCGCACCGATCGCGGGCACGCGCGCGCGGAGGGTCTCGGAGCTCACGCGGACGCCCCTGCCTCGGGCGGCTCCGCGCCGGCCGCTCCGGCCGCTCCGGCCTCCAGCTGATCCAGGGCCGCGGCCGCGGCCTCCCAGGCGAGGCTTGCGCAGCCGATGCGTCCCGGCACCCTTCGCAGCCCCGCGAGCACGAGCGCGTCGCCCAGCGGCGCGATCCCCTCCGCCGAGCCCGTCATCATCGCGCGGAAGGCGCCCAGGAGCATGCGCAGGCTCGCCGCGTCCAGCGCCGGCGCCCCGGAAGCCTCACGCGCCGCCTCGGCGAGCATCGAGGCCGAGGCCTGCGAGATCGTGCAGCCGCGGCCGTCCCAGTGCAGCTCGACGCGCCCGTCGGGCCGGGCGCGCAGCCGGACGCTCACCCGGTCGCCGCACACCGGGCTGCTGCGCTGCACGACCGCCTCCGCGCGGGGGTCCGCGGTGTGCTCGGCAGCCGGCGCCGCCTCGCGTGCGAGCGCTGCGGCTCCGACACGCCGCCGGGCATGATCGGCCAGCAGCTCGCGCTCCAGCAGCTCGCGCTCCAGCAGCGCTGCGGCGTCCGCCCCGGCGCCGCGGCCTCCGGCCCCGGTCACTGCTCGACCTCCCCGATCGCCGAGTACGCCTCCGCCACGCTCGTCGCCCGCAGCAGCGTGCTCTCCCCGAGCGTCTGCGCCGTGGCGGAGGCCAGCGCGGTGGAGAGCACGAGCGCGGCCCCGTGTCCGTCGAAGGGGCCGGCGCTGTCGATCGGGCACTCCAGCAGGCAGCTCACCCGATCCGCGTAGCTCCTGCCGGAGGGGTCGGTGATGAGGACGACGGGGACGCCGGCGGCTCCGAGCATCTCGACGACGGCCGGGGTGTCGGCGTGGCGGCGGCGCATGCCCACGACGACGACCGCGTCCTCCGGGCCGACCCCGCTCAGCTCGTCGCCCAGCGACTGCCCCGGCTGCGGAGCGATGCTCACCCGCTCGCGCACCTGCACGAGCTGCCCGCGCAGGTGCAGCGCCAGCGGATAGGAGCTGCGCGCCCCGATCACCACGATCCGCCGGGCGCGCGCCAGCAGCGCCGCGGCCTCCGCCACCCGGCCGGCCAGCGGGGCGAGCCGCGCGATGTTCGCGCCTTCCCTGGCCAGCTGCGCGGTGAAGGGGTCGCCGTCCGCCGCGCCGTCCACGAGGGCGGGGACGCCGCGGCTGCGCAGCGTGCGCGCCTCGTCGCGGAACTCCTGCGAGTCGGTGAAGCCGAGCCGCCGGAACAGCCGGGACACCGTCGCCTTGGACACCCCGCTGCGCGCGGCCAGCTCGGTCGCCGAGTACACCGCCACGTCGCCGAGGTTCGAGAGGATGAAGTCCGCGACGCGCCGCTCCTGGCGGCTCAGCCCGGCGTAGCCGCTCTCGATGCGCTCGCTCAGGGTCACGGCGTCGCCTCCTGCACCGCGGGGCCGGCCGCTTCGGCGTGCGCGGGCTCGGCGGGGCGGGCGCCGCTCTGCCGTGCGGCGGCGAGGACGGCGGCCTCGAAGGCGTCCAGGGCCGCGGCGACGTCCTCCGCGGTCACCGACTCGTCCGGGTGGTGGCTCACCCCGCCCGCGCAGCGGATGAAGAGCATGGCCCAGCCGGTGAGCGCGTCCATGGCCATCGCGTCGTGCCCCGCCTTGGAGTAGAGCACCGGCCCTTCGACTCCGATCGCGGACCGGATGCCCTCGGCCACCGCGTCACGCAGCAGCGGCGACGCGGTGACGGCGGGGGCGGCGTGCACCTGCTCGATCCGGGCGCTGAGGCGCCGCTGCCCGCAGATCGCCTCGATGGCGGCCTCGATCTGCTGCCAGGCGGCGTCGCGCGCTGCGTCCGTCTCTGCCCGAAGGTCGAGGCTGAAATCCGCCCGTCCGGGGATGACGTTCACCGCGCCGGGCTGCACGCTCATCCGGCCGACCGTGGCGATCGTCCCGCTGCGCTTGGCGATCTCCTCCGCGGCCAGGACGATCGCGCTCGCGCCCGCCAGCGCGTCCCGTCTGCGCTCGAACGGGGTGCCGCCGGCGTGGCCCGCCTCGCCCAGCACGCTGATCTGGAAACGTCGCGCACCCGCGATCGAGCTCACCACGGCGAGCGGCAGCCCCGCCTCCTCGAGGATCGGACCCTGCTCGATGTGGGCCTCCAGATAGCCCACGACCCGTTCCGGATCGTGAGCCGCCTCACCGATGCGGGCGGGGTCGAGGCCGAAGGCCTGCGCCGCCTGGGCGAGGCTGACGCCGTCCCGGTCGCGCAGCTGCGCCCACTCCGGCTGCCAGCTGCCCGCCGCCGCGCGGCTGCCCAGGAGCGTCGTGCCGAAGCGGGTGCCCTCCTCGTCGCCGAAGGCGAGCACCTCCAGGGCGATCGGCAGGCGCTCGCCCCGGGCGGAGAGCCGGGCGACCACCGCGATGGCGAGCATGACCCCGAGGACCCCGTCGTAGCGTCCGGCGTCGGGCACGGTGTCCAGATGCGAGCCCAGCAGCAGCGCGGGAGCGCCCGGGACGGCGCCCTCGTAGCGGCCGACGAGGCTGCCCGCCTCGTCCTGCCGCACGGACATGCCCGCCTCCGTCATCCACTCGCTCACGATCGCGTTGACCGTGGCGTGCTGAGGCGAGAGATAGACCCGCTCGATCCCGCCGCTCATCGCCGACTGGGCCGCGAGCACATCGCAGCGGCGCATCAGCTCCGCGGCGTCCGGCGCGCCGGGGACGCTCATGCGGCGTCCTCGTAGCGCTCGAAGGCGGCGCCCACCCCGCCGCCGGGGACGATGGGGGCTCCCGCGCGGCGCAGCACGGCCTCCAGCGCCGCCAGAGTCGTGAGCACGGCGTCCTTGCGGGCGTTGTAGCCCATCGTGCCGATGCGCCAGACACGACCGTGCAGGGGGCCGAAGGACGTGCCGATCTCGATGCCGAAGCTCTGCAGCAGCTCGGAGCGCACGCCCTCTCCGTCCACACCGGCCGGGATCTCCACGGCGACGACATTGTTCATCCGGTGCGCCAGGTCGCCGAAGACCTCCAGCCCCAGCCCCTGCACACCGGCGAGCATCGCCTCCCCGTGCAGCCGGTGCCGCTCCCAGGCGGCGGGCATGCCCTCCTGCACGAGCAGGCGGGCGCACTCGCGCGCTCCGTAGAGCATGGTGGTCGCCTCCGTGTGGTGGTTCAGCCGCTGCGGTCCCCAGTAGTCGAAGATCATCCCGAGGTCGAGGTAGTTCGAACGGATCGGATGCTCGCTGACCGCGCTGTCCGCGTCGCGGATGCCCGCCTCGATGCTCTTGCGCGACTCGATCACGGCGACGGCGCGCTCGGAGAAGGTCGCGGGGGCGGAGCCGGAGGGGCCGCCCAGGCACTTCTGCAGCCCGGCGGTGACCGCGTCCAGGCCCCACAGATCGGTCTCGACGGGATTGCCGCCCAGAGAGGCGGTGGTGTCGGCGTAGAGCAGGGCGCCGTGGCGGCGGCAGATCTCGCCGAGCTCCTCCAGCGGCTGGGCGACGGTGGTGGAGGTGTCCCCGTGCACGACGGCCAGCAGGGCCGGGCGCACCCGGGCGACGGCCTCCTCGATCGCGGAGACGGGGAACACCTGTCCCCATTCGGTCTCGATGACGTGCACCTCGGCGCCTGCGCGCTCGGCGATCTCGCGCAGCAGGTGCCCGAAGCGCCCGAAGATGGGCACGAGCACACGCTCGCCGGGGCGCACGAGGGACACGATCGCCGCCTCGATGCCGGCTCGGGCGGTGCCGTCGACGAGGAGGGTCTGCTGGTTGCGGGTGCGGAACACCTCCCGGTAGAGCGCCATCGTCTCGTTCATGTAGCCGGTCATGGACGGGTCGTACTGTCCCACCAGCTGGGCGGACATCGCACGCAGCACGCGCGGATCGGCGTTCACGGGGCCGGGGCCCATGAGCAGGCGGGCGGGCGGGTCGATCGGACGCGTCCCGAGCACCTCGTCGGCTCCATCCCGCTCAGTCCCGCTCATTCGCGCCTCGTCCCTGCTCCTCGTGATACAGCTGTTTCAGATTGCCATCCTAGAGCGGCATTCGTTTCACCCGTGTTTCACGGGAGAGCTCCGCTCGGCTCGGGGTCCGCGGTCTCGGTGAGGGCGGCCATGAGGCGCTGCGCGAGGCGGACCAGCGGGCGGTCGGAGCCGCGGGGCCCGAGCAGGCACAGGCCCAGCGGGGCGCGCCCGATGCGAAGAGCGGGCGCTGAGACCGCCGGGCGACCGGTGATCCCGGCGATGCTCGTGGCCGTCAGGGTGCGGGTGCGCACCGAGTCGATCGTCGCCGCGTCCGCGAGCAGCGACGGCGCGGTCGTCGGAGCGGAGGGCAGCAGCAGGACCCGCTCTCCGAGCAGCCCGTCCAGCCGCTCCCGCGCCTCGGCGAGGCCGCGCCGGGCGGACCGCGCGGTCGCCTCGTCGATCTCGCGCGCGAAGGCGAAGCGGCTTGCGACCGCGTCGCCGAGGGCGCCCGGGTGCTCCCGGATCCACTGCCCGTGCGCCTGCCAGGCCTCAGCGGCCTGGGTGATCCGGAAGGCCTGGAAGCAGTCCTGCAGCGGGGGCAGCTCGAGCTCGGCGAGCCCGTCGAGGGCGCTGGAGGATCGCAGTGCGGCCAGGAGGCCGCCGAACGCCTCGGAGACCTCCGCGTCGGCGAGGTCGAGCAGGGCGGGCGCGATCGCGAAGCCGGTGAAGCCGGCGAGCCCCGCAGGCAGGCAGGCGTCGGCGACCCGGGCGAGGGTCTGCGCGTCCCGGGTGAGCCAGCCGACCGTGTCGAAGCTCGGCGCGAGGGGGAGCACGCCCTGCCGGTCCACCGCCCCGTGGCTCGTGCGCAGCCCCCACAGTCCCTGATAGGAGGCCGGGATGCGGATCGATCCCGCGGTGTCGGTGGCCAGTCCGATGCTGGCCTGCCCGAGCGCGACGGCGGTGGCCGGCCCGCTGGAGGAGCCGCCCGGCAGATGGCCGGGGCGGCGCGGATTCGGCGGGGTGCCGTAGTGCGGGTTCTGCCCGGCGATGCTGTAGGCCAGCTCGTCGGTCCGGGCGACCCCCAGCACACTCGCCCCGGCGTCCAGCAGGGCGCGCACCGCTGCCGCATGCTCGGGCTCCGGGGACGCCTCGGCGAGGAAGGCCGGGACGCCCGCCCCGAGCGGCAGGCCCTGCACCGCGAAGACGTCCTTCACCGCGACGGTCTCGCCCGCGAGCGGACCCGAGGCTGCGCCGGCCACGAGCGGGTCGCCGACGATCCGCCACACGGAGCGCTGCAGCGCCGCGGGCGAGGCAGCGACCTGCGCCGCCTCGATGCGCCACGCGCCGCTCGCGTCCTGCGCCCAGGCCTGGGTGACCACGCCCACTCCCCCGCGCGCCGGCTCGTTCTCCGAGACGATGATCGCGTGCCCGGGAGCGCTCATGCGAACATGCAGGCCGACGACCGCGCGCACCCCGATGCCGCCGCGCGCGCCGCGGAAGGCCTCGATCGCCTCGTGCCCGACGAGCAGGCCGGCGGCGTCGGCCCGCAGGGTCGCCGGGCCGGGCGCGAAGGCGGCGCCGAGAGCGGCGAGGTCGTCGGCTCGCAGCGCCGCCTCGTAGTCCCAGAACGCCTCCAGCAGGGCAGGCGGGACCTCGCCCACCGCGCTCGTCGGCGGGATGCGCCCTGAGGAGGAGGCTCCGGCGCGCGCCTCAGTCACCGAAGTCCGCCTTCCGGATCCGGGCGTGCACCCCGGTGACGAGGTCCACGACCTGGGAGATGTTGAAGTCCGTGGCGGCGCTGAGGTAGGCGTAGGCGTGAGCCCTGTCCATGCCGTAGCGCGCGCCGAGCAGCGCGATCGCGGCGCGCACGCAGCCGCGCAGGGCCTCGTCCAGGTCCGGGTCCATCCCGGTCGGCAGCAGGAACTCGGCGGTCTCCCCGAGCGGCCCCGCCAGGCGCCCGAACTCGGCCTCGGCCTCCTCCGGGGTGAGGACGTCGAAGCGCAGCGTGGCGCGCAGCGACGCCTCCATGGCCGTGAGCGCGACCTCGCCGTCGCCCTGCGCGAAGTGAGGGTCGCCGGCGTAGGCGAGCGCCCCGTCGACCTGCACCGGAAGGTAGAGGCTGCTGCCCTCCCCGAGCAGGGCGATGTCGATGTTGCCGCCGTGCGCTCCCGGCGGCACGGAGTGCGGGCGCTCCCGTCCTGCCGCTGCCACGCCCATCAGGCCGAGGAAGGGCCGCAGGGGGAAGCTCGCCACCCGCTCCGCGCCCGGCGCCAGGGGGATGCAGCCGCGGGCGATGCCGTCCTCGCCCTCCACGACGGGGGCGAAGACGCTGACGTTTCCGGGCCCCTCCGGCAGCTCGCCTGCCAGGGCGCCGCGCCCGTGCCGGTTCGACACGACCCCGTAGGGAACCCGGCGCAGCAGCTCCACCACCGAGATCTTCAGCAGCCCGCCGGGACGGGCGCCGCGCACCCGGATCGGGCCCGTCACCACATGCGGCCCGTCGGTGGCGGGGTCGCGCAGTCCGCGCGTGGCGGCGATGGCCACCGCGTCCTCCAGCACCGCGTCCGCAGGCACGCCGTGAGCGGCGAAGTAGGCCAGCGGGTCGGAGCCCTGGTCCTCGAGGATGCCCTCGTGGCTGACCGTGTCGATCGTGACGCTCTCCCCGGGCTCGACCTCCAGCACCCAGGGGTCGGAGGCGCAGGCGAGCCGCCCCCAGAGCACGGTCTCGGGCGTGGAGGGCAGGTAGTGGTCGCCGCTGAGCGGCCCGGTGCCGGGTTGGAGGATCTGCGTGGCCATCGTGGCTCGAGGCTACCCGCCCTCGTGTTTCAGCCGTTTTGCGCCGGGACCGCTCCCGCGCATACGGTTACCGGCATGCTCACCCGTCTCCGCGCCGATCAGGCGAAGCTGCACCTGGGCCTCATGCTCGCCCTGACCTTCTCGACGGGCATCGCCGACGCGATCGGCTATCTGGGACTGGACAAGGTCTTCACGGGCAACATGACGGGCAACGTCGTGATCCTCGGCATGGCCCTCGTCGGCGCGCCCGGCCTGCCGATCGTCGGCCCGGTCATCGCACTGCTCGCCTTCATGCTCGGCGCGGCACTCAGCGGCTGGGCTCTGCGGCCCGTCGCCGCCGGCTGGACGCACCATTCGACGACGGTGTTCAGCTGCGTGGGCGTCCTGCTGGGGCTGGTCGCCGTCGCCCTGTTCGCGATCCCGGCCGCGGCGGAGCAGCCGTGGCAGTACATCACGACCGGGGCGATGGCCGCGGCGATGGGCGCGCAGGCCGCGGCGGCGCGGCACCTCGCGGTGAAGGACGTCACGACGGTCGTGGTGACCTCCACCCTGACGAGCTTCGCCATGGACTCCTGGCTCGGCAAGCGCGGCGGACAGCCCTGGTTCCGCCGTTCCGCCGCGATCGTGCTCATCGGCGCCGGAGCGGCGCTGGGCGCGGGGCTGCTGCAGCTGCACCTGGCCTGGGGCGTGCTGGCCGCGGCGGTCATCACCCTCGCCGTCGCGGTGGTCGGGCACCTGGGCAGGCCGCGAGCCATCGTGCCGGTGGGCTGAGCCGCGGCAGCAGACGGGACCGCGGCGGCAGGCTGAGTCGCAGCAGCGGCGGACCGCGGCGCCGGCGGGCTGAGCGCGGCCTCCTGCGTGCCCTAGCCTGGAGCCACGGGTGCGGCGCCGCGGGGTGCTCGGGGAGGGATGGGCATGCAGGAGCTGCTCCCCCTCATCCCGCTCGCCCTGGCCGTCGTGCTCAGCCCGCTGCGGATCGCCCTGGTGCTGGCGATCCTGGCCACGCCGGGGCGGCAGGCGCTGGTGAACGCCGTCTCCTACACCCTCTGGGGCCTGGCCGGCCTGTTCCTCGTGACGCTCGCCGCGGCCGCCGGCCTGACCGCCCTGAGGCTGCACCCGGGCGGCGAGGACGCGCGCGGTGCCGCGGTCGCCGCCCTCGTGCCGCACGCGCTGGACGTGCTGCTGCTGGCCGTCTTCCTCGTGCTCGCCGTGGTCACCTGGCTGCGCCGCCCTCGGGAGGGGCAGGCGTCCCGGCCCTCGCGCACGGCGCGCCTGCTGGACGCCGTCGGCTCGCTCAGCACCCTGCGCGCCGGCCTGGCCGGGCTGTTCGCAACCGTCGTGAGCGTGAAGAACCTGCTGCTGGCCGCGAAGGCCGGCTCGATGATCGCCGCGGATCAGCTGCCCCCCGGCGCGGTCGTCCTGGTCAGCCTGATGTTCGCTGTGGCCGCGTCGCTCGGCGCGATCGTGCCGGTTGCGCTCGCGCTGGGCGGCACCGAGCGCGTGCGCGATGCCTTCGCACGCGGCAGGGATGCGCTGGTGCGGCACAACGCGCTCATCCTCGCGCTGGTCTTCGCGCTGCTGGCGGTGGTGATGCTCGTGCGCATCCTGGGCTGGGCGCTGCCCTGAGGGCTCAGCCGGAGTCGGCTCGGGAAGCGGCCATACGGGCCGCGGCCCGGCTCAGTCGACGAAGGTGAACTCGGCGCCCAGCTGGCGCAGCTTGCCGATGAAGTCGGCGTAGCCCCGTGCGATGATCCCCACATTGCTCACAGTGGAGGTCCCCTCCGCGGTGAGCGCGGCGATGAGGTGACTGAAGCCGCCGCGCAGATCGGGCACCTCGATGTCCGCGCCGTGCAGGGGTGTGGGGCCGGTGATCACGGCCGCCTGCTCGAAGGCTCGACGCGCGACGCGACGCGGGTAGCCGGCCAGGCCCTCCTTGTGCACGACGATGTCGGCACCCATCTTGTTCAGCGCGTCGGTGAAGCCGAAACGGTTCTCGTACACCGTCTCGTGGATGACGGAGGTCCCCTCGGCCTGAGTGAGCGCCACGACGAGCGGCTGCTGCCAGTCGGTCATGAAGCCCGGGTGCACATCGGTCTCGATGGTCACGGGCTGGAGCGCGCCGCCGGGGTGGTAGAAGCGGATGCCGTCCTCGTCGATGTCGAAGGCGCCGCCGACCTTGCGGAAGACGTTGAGGAAGGTCATCAGCTCGGGCTGACGCGCTCCTCGCAGGTACACATCGCCCTTCGTGGCCAGCGCTGCCGCCGCCCAGCTCGCCGCGTCGTTCCGGTCGAAGATCGCCGTGTGCGAGTAGCCGCGCAGCTCCTCGACGCCCTCGATGAAGATCACGCGGTTGGGCTCCACGGTGATGATCGCGCCCATCTTCTGCAGGATCGCGATGAGATCCATGATCTCCGGCTCGATCGCGGCGTTCTTCAGCTCCGTCTGCCCGTCCACCAGGACGCTCGTGAGCAGGACCTGCTCCGTCGCGCCCACGCTGGGGTAGGGCAGCTCGATGTTCGCGCCGTGCAGGCCGTGCGGGGCCTCGATGCGGATGCCGCTGGGCAGCTTGTCCACCACGGCGCCGAAGGAGCGCAGCGCCGCGAGGTGGAAGTCGATCGGCCGGTCGCCGATCCGGCAGCCGCCCAGGTCCGGGATGAAGGCCTGCCCGAGCCGGTGCAGCAGCGGGCCGCAGAACAGGATCGGGATGCGCGAGGAGCCGGCATGCGCGTCGATGTCGGCCATGTGGGCGCGCTCGACGTTGCTGGGGTCCAGGACGAGGTCGCCGGGCTGCTCCCCCTCGGTGATCTGCACGCCGTGCAGCCGCAGCAGCTCGGAGACGACGCGCACGTCGCTGATCGCCGGGACGTTGCGCAGCAGGCTGGGCGTGCGGCCCAGCAGCGCTGCGACCATCGCCTTGGTGGCGAGGTTCTTCGCACCGGGGACGTCGATCGTGCCGCGCAGCGGCCGGCCGCCCTCGATGGAGATGACGTCGGACTCGAGGCCGACCTTGGCGGCCGCCCTGCGCGAGTCGAGGTTCAGGGAGTTCACAAGGCCCTTCTATCGCGCCGGAAGCGTGAGCGGGCGCCACGACTCGCGTCGCGCCTCGAACGCCGCGATCGCCTCCTCGTCGCGCAGGGTCAGGGAGATGTCGTCCAGCCCTTCCAGCAGCCGCCATCGCGTGTAGTCGTCGATCTCGAACGGGACGGTCAGCTCGCCGATCGTCGCGGTCTTCTCGTGCAGGTCGACCCGGGCGGACACGCCCGGCTGCGCCTCGATCGCCGCCCACAGCGCCTCGACGTCGGCCTCGGAGACGACACCGGTGAGCAGCCCCTGCTTGCCGGAGTTGCCGCGGAAGATGTCCGCGAACTTCGGGCTGAGGACCACGCGGAAGCCGAAGTCCCGCAGCGCCCACACGGCGTGCTCGCGACTGGAGCCCGTGCCGAAGTCCGAGCCGGCGACCAGCACCGTCGCGCCGGCGTACTCGGGACGGTTGATGACGAAGTCCGGGTCCTGCCGCCAGCGGTAGAACAGCGCGTCCTCGAAGCCCGTCTTGGTGACCCGCTTGAGGAACTCGGCCGGGATGATCTGGTCGGTGTCCACGTTCGTCCGGCGCAGCGGCACGGCGACGCCGGTGACGACCTCGAGCTTCTCCATCAGGCGCTCACCCTCTCCGTCTCCTCGTCGGCGCGCGGCGGCGCGTCGTGGCTGATGCCGTTCGCGGCGTCCTGCTCCAGGTCCCAGGGGCTGGACAGCGTGCCGCGGATCGCCGTCGCGGCCGCGACCAGCGGCGAGACCAGATGCGTGCGCCCGCCCTTGCCCTGCCGGCCCTCGAAGTTGCGGTTGCTCGTGGACGCGCAGCGCTCCCCCGGTGCGAGCTGGTCCGGGTTCATGCCCAGGCACATGGAGCAGCCGGCGAAGCGCCAGTCGGCGCCGAAGTCGAGGAACACCTTGTCCAGGCCCTCGGCCTCGGCCTGCAGCCGCACACGGGCGGAGCCGGGGACGACCATCACGCGCACGCCCTCGGCCTTCTTCTTGCCCTTGACGATCGACGCGAAGGCGCGCAGGTCCTCGATCCGGCTGTTCGTGCAGGAGCCCATGAACACCGTGTCGACGGCGATCTCCTTCATGGGGGTGCCCGGCGTGAGATCCATGTACTCCAGGGCGCGCTCCGCTGTGGCCCGCAGGTTCGGGTCGGCCTCCTCGGCCGGGTCCGGCACGACGCCGGAGAGCGAGACGCCCTGGCCCGGGTTGGTGCCCCAGGTGACGAAGGGCTCCAGCTCGTCGGCGTCCAGGAAGACCTCGGCGTCGAAGACCGCGCCCTCGTCCGTGGGCAGGGTGCGCCAGTACTCGACCGCCCGGTCCCAGTCCTCGCCCTGCGGCGCGTGCGGACGCCCCTTGAGGTAGGCGAAGGTGGTCTCGTCCGGGGCGACCATGCCGGCGCGGGCGCCGGCCTCGATCGACATGTTGCAGATCGTCATCCGCCCCTCCATCGAGAGGGAGCGGATCGCGGAGCCGCGGTACTCCAGGACGTAGCCCTGCCCGCCGTTCGTGCCGATCTTCGCGATGACCGCGAGGATGATGTCCTTCGCGGTGACCCCGGGGCGGAGGGTGCCCTCCACGGTGATGGCCATCGTCTTGAAGGGCTTCAGCGGCAGGGTCTGCGTGGCCAGGACGTGCTCCACCTCGCTCGTGCCGATGCCGAAGGCCATCGCGCCGAAGGCGCCGTGCGTGGAGGTGTGCGAGTCGCCGCAGACGACGGTGATGCCCGGCATGGTCAGGCCCAGCTGCGGGCCGACGACGTGGACGATGCCCTGCTCGCGGTCGCCGAGCTTGTGCAGCCGCACGCCGAACTCCTCGGCGTTGGCGCGCAGCGTGTCGATCTGCAGGCGGCTGACCGGGTCCGCGATCTGACGATCGATGTTGATCGTCGGCGTGTTGTGGTCCTCGGTCGCGATCGTGAGGTCGAGGCGGCGCACGGGCCGTCCGGCCGCGCGCAGGCCGTCGAAGGCCTGCGGGCTGGTGACCTCGTGGACGAGGTGCAGATCGATGTAGATGAGGTCGGGGCTGCCGTTCTCGCCCTTGACGACGACGTGGTCGTCCCAGACCTTCTCGGCCAGCGTCCTCGGCCGGGCTGCCGTGTTCTCGGCGTTCATAGTCCTAGCGTTCTCTCTTCTCGGTCAGGCTTCGTTCAGGCGGCGCGAGAGACTCCGCGACGGGGATGCCTGAGAAGGACTAGGCCCCGTCGCGGCTGGGAAGAAGACCCTGAGGCAGAGAGCCCTGGAACCGGACGTGATGCACCTGTTCAGGGTAACACCCTGCGGGGCTCAGTCCTCCTCGTCGGGCCGCGCCCCGTCCGGCAGCTGCTCGCGGTGGTCGGCGGGCCCGAGATGGGCGGGCGGTGCCCCGCGGCTGGGGTCCCGGAGCATCCGCAGCAGGCTCGCGCCGGTGGCGACGATCATGGCGCCGACGATGACCGCGAGGGACGTCCAGGTGGAGATCTCCGGGGCCCACTCGATCGGGTGCCCCCCGTTGATGAAGGGCAGGGTGTTGGCGTGCGCGGCGTGGAGCACGAGCTTCACGCCGATGAAGGCCAGGATGAAGGCGATGCCGTAGTGCAGGTAGGCCAGGCGCTCGATGAGACCGCCCAGCAGGAAGTACAGCTGGCGCAGGCCCATGAGGGCGAACAGGTTCGCGGTGAACACGATGAAGGGGCTCGCCGTGATGCCGAAGATCGCCGGGATGGAGTCCAGCGCGAACAGCAGGTCGGTCGTGCCGATCGCGATGAACACGAGGATCATCGGCGTGAACAGCCGTCGCCCGTTCACGGTGGTGCGCAGCTTGGAGCCTTCGAAGTGGTCGGAGACGAGCCCGCGCCGCTTGATCCAGCGCACGAGCACGTTGTCCTTGCGGGCTCCCTCGTCGTGGTGCCCGAAGGCCTGCTGGTACCCCGTCCACAGCAGCCAGGCGCCGAACAGGTAGAAGATCCAGCTCCAGCTCTCGATAAGGGCGGCTCCGGCGAGGATGAAGATCGCGCGCAGCACGAGGGCGATGATGATGCCGACCATCAGCGTCTCCTGCTGGAGCCGGGTCGGCACCGCGAAGCGCGCCATGATGATGACGAAGACGAAGAGGTTGTCGATCGACAGGCTGTACTCGGTCAGCCAGCCGGCGAGGAACTGGCCTGCCGACTCGCCGTCCGCGAAGACGAACATCGCCAGTGCGAACAGCAGCGCCAGCCCCACGTAGAAGCCGACCCAGGCGGCGCTCTCCTTGAGCGAGGGCACATGCGGTCGCCGGGCGACGAGGACGAGGTCCGCCAGGAGGATGAGGCACAGCAGGACGAGGGAGCCGACCTCGAACCAGAGCGGCAGCAAGGGGTGCATGGGGACCTTTCTCGGGTGCGCCGCCCGGATGAGGGCGGCGTCGGACCCGAGAGTCTCTCCCCGGCCGCGCCCGAGGGGCGACGGCCGCCGCGAACCGGGCCGACATCCGTGCCGGCCGTCCTGACGATCCGCGGAGGGCGGGATACTCCCTCTCGCGCCACCCAGCTTAGCGGCAGCGCGGCGGCTCGACGGCTCACCCCGGCGCGGCTGTGGCGGATGACCCGCGACAGACGATAGAGAAGAGATGTGACAGCGACCGAGAGCCCGCAGACGCCGCGCCCCCGATCCCGCCAGCCCGGCCCCGTGTCGCGCTCGCTGGGCCTGACAATCTTCGCCAGCCGCTGGTTGCAGGCCCCGCTGTACCTGGGCCTCATCGTCGCGCAGTTCGTCTACGTCGTCGTGTTCGTCGTGGACCTGTGGCACCTGGCCGAGGGCGTCTGGGACGGCCTGTTCGGCAGCGGGCACGGGCTGAACGAGTCCCAGATCATGCTCGGGGTGCTCGGCCTGATCGACGTCGTGATGATCGCCAACCTCCTCATCATGGTCATCATCGGCGGCTACGAGATCTTCGTCTCGCGCATCGGCGTGGAGGGACACCCGGACGAGCCGGACTGGCTCAACCACGTCAACGCGAACCTGCTGAAGGTGAAGCTGTCGATCTCGATCATCAGCATCTCCTCGATCCACCTGCTGTCGACCTTCATCAAGGTCGGAGCGCTCGGCTCCCCGGAGGTGAAGACGGACGGGAACCTCGCCTACACGCCCCAGGGCGTCATGTGGCAGGTGATCATCCACCTGGCCTTCATCGCCTCAGCCCTCGCCCTGGCCTGGATCGACCGGATGTCGCGGCCCGAGCGGCACGCGGAACGGTCCCCGGACGAGGAGGAGCCCCGGCGCCGCGGGGATGTCGACGCGCAGCACGCCGCGGGCTAGGGTGTGACCATGGCCTCCGACGAAGAGCTCCGGGACGCAGCCCGGCACCGGATCATGTCCCGGCGCAACTTCTATCGCAGCCTCCTGTGGCAGGCGATCATCGTCGCGTTCCTCATCGTGATCTGGGCCGTCTCCGGGATGGGCTACTTCTGGCCGGTCTGGCCGATCGTCGGCCTGCTCCTGGGCACGGGCTTCATGGCGTTCTCGACCTTCGGGCCCGGCAGCAAGCCGCTGACCGACTCGGAGCTCGACGCCGAGGTGCGCCGCCTCAAGGGCGAGTAGCGCGCCCCTTCTCTCCGGCCGTCACGGGCGCCCGTAGCTCTCCAGGAGCCGCAGCCACACCTCGCTCATCGTGGGGTAGGCGGGCACCGCGTGCCAGAGCCGCTCGAGAGGGATCTCGCCGACGATCGCGAGTGTCGCGGCGTGCAGCATCTCGGCGACGTCCTGACCGGCGAGGGTGACGCCGACGAGCACGCCGCGGTCCTCGTCCACGACGGCCTTCGCGCGCCCCCGGTAGCCGTCGGCCTGCACGGCCGCACCGGCGACGGAGCCGAGATCGTACTCCACGCAGCGCACCCGCAGTCCGCGCTCGCGCGCGGCGCGCTCGGTGAGGCCGGCGCTGGCCACCTCAGGATCGGTGAACACGACCTGGGGCACCGCCGCGTGGTCGGCGGTGGCCGCATGCGCGCCCCAGGGCCCATCGTCCACCGGCAGCCCGTGGTAGCGCGCCGCGATCGCCTCCCCGGCCGCCCTGGCCTGGTATTTGCCCTGGTGGGTCAGCAGCACCCGCCCGTTCACGTCCCCCACGGCATAGAGCCAGTCGGTGCCGCGCACGAGCATGGTGTCGTCGACCTCGAGGCGTCCGCCCGGCTCCAGTCCCACGCTCTCCAGCCCCAGGTCCAGCGTGTGCGGGGTGCGCCCGGTCGCGACGAGGATCTCCGCGGCGGTGACCGCGAAGGCCTCGGCCGAGGGACCGCCGCCGCCGCCGGCACCGTCGGCGGAGGACCCCGCGGAGGGCTGGGAGCCGGCAGGGACGAGCCAGACGGTAGCCGTCCCGTCCGCGTTGCGGCGCACCCGTTCCGGCTGCACGCCCAGATGGAGGGTGACTCCCGCCTCGCGGAGCCCCTGCGCCACCGCCTCCCCCGCGAAGGGCTCGAAGGAGCCGAGGATGCCCGAGCGCGCGGTGATGGTGACGGCTGCGCCGAGGCGGGCGTAGGCGAGGCCCAGCTCGACCGCTGCGACGCCGCCCCCGATCACGACGAGGCTCTCGGGCACGCTGCCCGCGCTGGTCGCCTCGCGCGTGGACCAGGGCTGCGCCTCGGCGAGCCCGGGGATGTCCGGCAGCACGGGCACCGAGCCGGTGGCGAGCGCGACGGCGGCCCTGGCCTGCAGGCGCCGGCCGCCGACCTCGATCTCGCGCACGCCGGTGAGCCGGGCGCGGCCCCGGATCACCTCCAGCCCCGCCGAGCGGGCCCAGGACAGCTGCGAGGAGTCGTCCCAGTCGCTGGTGAAGGCCGTGCGCCGACGCAGCACGGCTGCGACGTCCAGCGGGCCCGTGACCGCTTCCCGCGCGCCCGCTACCCGGGCCGCCGCAGCACGGGCGTGCCCGCTGCGCAGGAGGACCTTGGAGGGCATGCAGGCCCAGTAGGAGCATTCGCCTCCGACGAGCTCCGCCTCCACCAAGGCGGCGGACAGTCCGCGCTTGGCCGCGTAGTCGGCGACGTTCTCGCCGACGGCGCCGGCTCCGATCACGATGAGGTCGTAGGCGTCCGCGTCGGAAGTGCTCATGGCGCGAGGCTACCCCCGACCGGGCTCGCGGGGCAGCCCCGCGGGTCCGGCCGGAGCCGTGGAGGCTCCCCGGCCCGCGGGCTCAGCCGAAGAGCTTCTTCTGCGACAGCCATTCGCTGGCGATCTGCTGGGCGGACTCCTTCGCGTCCCCGCTGCTCTTCGTGTTCATCGCGATGAGGTCCTCCGTCGTGAGCGCGCGCTGCACCGTGTTCAGCACCTGCGCGACCTTGTCGCTGGCCTTCGCCGAGCTGATCAGCGGGACGACGTTCTGCGCGAGGATGAGGTGCTCCGGGTCCTCGAGCGTGACCAGCTTGTTCTGGGCGATCGACGGGGTCGTGGAGTAGATGTCCGCGAGCTGCACCTGCCCGTCCAGCAGCGCCTTGAGGGTGTTGGGACCTCCGCTGTCGCTGACCGGGACCAGCGTCGCGTCGACGCCGTAGACCTCCTTCAGGCCCGGGATGCCGTAGGGTCGCGTCGCGAACTCGGGGTTGGCCGCCACGCTGAGCGGGATGGGCACCTTCTTCAGGTCGGCGAGGCTCGTCACCCCGTACTGCTGACTGAACTGCTCGGTGACGTTGTACGAGTCCGCGTCCTGCGCCTGAGCCTGCTCGAGCACCTGGAAGCCGGCCGGCAGGGCGGACTGCAGCTCGGCGTACACCTGCTCGCTGGACAGCGCGGTGGTGCCCGCGTCGTAGTACTGCAGCAGGTTCCCGGTGTACTCGGGCACGAGGTCGATGGACCCGTCGGTCAGGGCGGCGAGGTAGACGTCCCGCGCCCCGATGTTCGGCTTCACGGAGGCCTGGATGCCGTTCGCGTTCAGCGCGCCGGCGTAGACGTAGGCGAGGATCTCGTTCTCCGGGAACGCCGCCGAGCCGACCACGATGCTCCCGCCGGAGGCGGAGCCGCTGCTGCGCGGCGTGTCGGCTGCGAGCGGATCTCCCGAGGAGCAGCCGGCGAGCCCGAGCGTTCCGAGCGCGAGGGCGCCCGCGGCGAGGAGGAGTGTGCGTCGTGCTGGCATGCTGCTGTGTCCTTTGCTGTCAGGGGGGATGGTCAGGGAGCGGAGGGTCCGGCGACAGGCTGCGGCAGGCGGCTGCGGCGGCGCGGCTCTCCTGCCCGGCGGGCCCGCACGCCGGCCGGGGTGAGCAGCCGCTGCACGATGGCGAAGAGGCCGTCGGCGAGCAGGGCGAGCACGATCACGAGGATGGAGCCCGCCAGCATCTGCGCGTAGTCCCGCACGGGCAGCGCGTCGTAGATGAAGCGGCCGAGGCCTCCCACGGCCAGGTAGGCGGCCACCGTCCAGGTGGCGATCAGCTGCAGGCAGGCCGCGCGGACCCCGGCGACGATGAGCGGAAGCGCGAGCGGCACCTCCACCTGCCACAGCAGCTGCCAGCCGGTCATGCCCACGGCGCGCGCGGCCTCCACCGTCGCCCGGTCCACCGAGCCCAGCCCGGCGTAGGCGCCGGCGAGGATCGGCGGCAGCGCGAGGATGACCAGGGCGATGAGCGGGGCGAGCAGGCCGATGCCCAGCCCGAGCGCCAGGACGATGACCAGGCCGAGGGTGGGCAGGGCGCGCAGCGCTCCGGTGAAGGGGATGACCAGCGCCGCGCCGCGACCGGTGTGGCCGATGAGCAGGCCGGCCGGCAGGGCGAGCACCAGGGCGATGAGCAGGGTCAGCCCGGTGTAGGCCAGATGCTCGCCCACCCGCGCCGCGATGCCGTCCGGCCCCGGCCAGTGCCCGGGGTCGGCGAGCCAGGCGAAAGCGTCGCCGTAGGCGTTCACCGCAGCACCTCCGCGAGCGCCGGCTGCTGCCCTGCCGGGACGCGGCTGCGGCGGCGGGCGCGCCGGAGCCGGGCGTGCCAGGGCATGAGCAGCCGGCCGGCGAGGACCAGGAGAGCGTCGAACACCAAGGCGATGAGGACGGTACCGACGATGCCGACCCACACCTCCGTGGGGAAGGAGCGCTGATAGCCGTCCAGGAAGAAGAAGCCGAGGCTGTTCACCCCGATGACGGAGCCGACCGACACGAGGCTTACCGTGCTGACGGAGACGACGCGCACTCCGGCGAGCAGCACGGGGCCCGCCAGCGGCAGCTCGACGGTGAGGAAGCGGCGCCAGGGGCCGAATCCGACGGCGGTGGCGGAGAGGCGCACGCCCGGGTCGACCGCGGCGAAGGCGTCGGCCGTGGTGCGCAGCAGCAGCGCCACCGCGTAGATCGTCAGCGCCACCTCGACGTTGAGCGGATCGAGGATCTTCGTGCCGATGATGCTGGGCAGCAGCACGAACAGCGGCAGGGACGGGATCGCGTAGAGCACGCCGCCGGCGGCCAGCAGCGCGCCCCGGGTGACGCGGTGCCGCGCGGCGAGCCAGCCCAGCGGCAGCGAGATGAGGAAGCCGGCGATGACCGGCGGGAAGCTCAGCAGCACATGGGCGATGCCGTACTGCCAGATCTGGGGCCAGTTCCCGAGGACCCAGCTCACCGCAGGATGCTCCTGGGCCGCCCCGCGTCGATGAACTCCGCGACGAAGTCGTCGGCGGGGGCCTGCAGCAGCTCCTGCGGTGTGCCCCGCTGGGCGATCACGCCGCCTGGGCGGAACAGCACCACCTGCGCGCCGAGCAGGAAGGCCTCGTCGATGTCGTGGGTCACGAAGACGACGGTCTTGGCGAGCTCGGACTGCAGGCGCAGCAGCTCGCGCTGCAGCTCGCCGCGCACCACCGGGTCCACGGCGCCGAAGGGCTCGTCCATGAGCAGGATCTCCGGCTCGGCGGCCAGGCCGCGGGCGACTCCGACGCGCTGCTGCTGGCCGCCCGACAGCTGGGCGGGATAGCGGCGCTCAAGGCTCTCGTCCAGCCCGACCGTGCGCATCAGGGCTCGCGCGCGCTCGCGCGCCTGCCGCCGCGGGACGCCGGAGAGCACGGGCACCGTGGCGATGTTGTCCACGACCGTGCGGTGCGGCAGCAGCCCGCCGTCCTGCATCACGTAGCCGATGCTGCGGCGCAGGGCGACCGGATCGCGTGTGGAGATGTCGGTGCCGTCGATGAGGATGCTGCCCGAGCTGGGGTCGAGCATCCGGTTGATCATCCGCAGGATCGTCGTCTTCCCGCTGCCGGAGGAGCCGACGAAGACCGTCACCTGCCGCGGCGGGATCTGCAGCGACAGCTCCCGCACGGCCACCGTGCCGTCGGGGAAGCGCTTGGTGACCTGCCGGAATTCGATCATCGTCACCACAGTATCGAGCGCCACCGACACGGCGGCCGGCCCGAGCCGGCCTTCACTCGACGACGTCGACGGATTTCCAGAACGCCACGTAGCCCGAGAAGTCCTTCCCGACGCGGTCGAAGGCGCTCGGATAGGGCGAGGGGTAGCTCCACGCGTTGTCCTGATGCCGCTCGCCGTCCACCGTGACGGTGTAGTACTGGCACTCGCCCTTCCAGGGGCAGGTGTACGGCGTAGGGCTCTCCTGCAGGAACTCCTGCCGTACGGATGACGGCGGGAAGTACCAGTTCCCCTCGATGAGGATCAGCTCATCCTTCGGGGCCTCGGCGATGACGGTGTCTCCCAGCTGCGCTTTCATGGCGCCTCCTCCTTGACGGTGCTCGCACGCTGACTCCTCTGACAACCGCGGTCGGCGCCGGCGTGTTCCCGCCGCGCCCGCGTGACTGCGCACCTCCGTCCGTATGGGCCGTTATGTGTACAGAACATGGGTTTGCCGGCCGCATAGACGAGAAAACCGGCCCGGGTGTATACATGAGTGAGGCGCGCACTCGGCCCGCCTGCGCGTCACAGCGAGCAGCGAGCAGCGAGCATCGAGCATCGAGCATCGAGCATCGAGCATCGAGCATCGAGCATCGAGCATCGAGCGGAGGCGAACAACCGGGTGGACGAGGTGCAGGTGCAGCCGGACCCGCAGCCGCCGCGGGCGGAGCCGCAGCCGGAGATCCGCCGGGCCAGCGACCGCGCCTATGCGCGACTGCGCC
>Ga0182749_1000746_pt1 | contig 28089 bp, 27 predicted proteins | sample eDN3rd37CKraftMG_FD_128875 | JGI IMG/M metagenome (GOLD analysis project Ga0182749, IMG submission 128875) | Enriched Miracle-Growth compost microbial communities from Emeryville, California, USA - eDNA 3rd pass 37_C Kraft MG (version 2) (version 2) ...
GACGTCCGGGGCGCGGGCGCGCTTTCCGCAGCGGCGGCGCGTGCTTCGACGGCCTCCTTGCGCTTGCGGTTCATCACCGCCTCGATCTCCGGATCATAGGCCTGGGGCATGAGCAGCAGGAGGGGAAGAAGGAAGGGCATCAGAAACTGTCCAGCAGGCTGGCGACGGTGCGGATCAACAAGGCGATGTCGCTGTCGCGCGAAAGGCGGTGGTCGCCGTCCTTAACCAGCAGCGTCTGCACATCGGATGAACGCACCTGCTTTGCGATCCGCAGCGCGACGTCCCAAGGCACGTCTGGATCAGCCTGGCCGTGGAGCAGGCGAATGGGGCAATCGAGCGCGATCTCGCTCTCCAGAAGCTTGAGCGCCTGTCCCGATTCCCAGAAGCCCAGCGTCGTCACATAAGGCTGGTCGCCATAGGGCGTCGGCTCGACGAGGCGGCCTTGCGCGGCCAGCGTCGCCCGGTCGGCTTGCGGAAATCCCCATTCGGTGAAATCGGGCGCCGCCGCTATGCCCACGATCCCTGCCACGCGATCCGGCCGGGCGAGCGCAATCAGCAGGGCCAGCCATCCGCCCATGGACGATCCGACGAGGAGCAGAGGCCCCTGCGTCAGCGCATCGATCAGCGACAGGGCATCGTCGCGCCAGCTTGCCAGCGTGCCGTCCTCGAACGCGCCCTCGCTCGCGCCGTTGCCGGCATAGTCCAGCCGCAGCATGGCCCGCCCCGTGTCCGCCGCCCATTGATCCAGCGCGATGGCCTTGCCGCCTTCCATGTCCGACATATAGCCGGGCAGAAAGACGATGGTGACGCCCTTCCCGGCCCGATGGCGATAGGCCAGCTTCAGCCCGCCGCGGCGCGGAAAGAAGGAAGGGGGCAACGATGGCGGGATATCCGGAATCTGATCCTCCTGCGGGATGAAAGTCTTTCCCGACCCTTTAGAAGGTCCGATGCGCGGAGTCAGAAAAATTATGGGTCGGATATGATTGACAGCCCCCCACCCAACGGCTAATCGCGCCCACCTACCCCGTGCCCAGATGGCGGAATTGGTAGACGCACCAGCTTCAGGTGCTGGCGATCGCAAGGTCGTGGAGGTTCGAGTCCTCTTCTGGGCACCACTTTCTGGCGCTAAGTGCGTCCAGCAGCGTCCAGCAAGCGTCTGGTTTCACAGCATAAATCGACGGATGATCGCCGGCTAAATTTCCGGTGACGTCCGGCTAGGACCACCAACAGCACCCCCGCGATTGGGGTGCCTTTGATGGCCCCGGATCGACCCGGCTTGCTGGGATGATTCAATGCTCACTCACATCAAGATCACGTCCGCGAAGCCCTCAGAAAAGCTCTACAAGCTTCACGACACCCTCGGCCTGTACCTCGCGGTCAAGCCCAACGGCTCCAAACTGTGGCGCATGAACTACCGGTTCCTGGGCAAGCAGAAGACGCTTCACCTGGGGAAATGGCCTGCCGTCGGCCTCGCTGCCGCGCGTGCAAAGCGGGACGAGGCGCGCGAGCAGATTGCCGCCGGAATGGACCCTGCCATCGAAAAGAAGCGCGCGCGGATCGCCGCCAGGCATGCCGCGGCCACCACGTTCGAGCTGGTTGCGAAGGAATGGCTGGTGAAGTGTGAACGTGATGGATTGGCGCCAGTCACCATCGACAAGATCCGCTGGCTGCTCGAGAAAGCCTACCCCGTCATCGGCAGTCTGCCGATCGCCCAGATCACGCCTCACGAGGCGCTCGCCGTCCTGCGCAAGATCGAGGCGACCGGTGCCTATGAGAGCGCCCGGCGCATGCGCAGCGTGCTCAGTCGCGTATTCCGCTATGGGGTCGCGACGGTACGATGCGACAAGGACGTCGCGGCGGATCTGCGAGGCGCGATAGCGACCCCGAAGCCCAGGCACTTCGCCGCCATAACCAAGCCCTCCGAAGTCGGTGCTCTGCTGCGCGCCATAGACGGTCCTGACCGCTTGCCGGTCAGGCGCATGGCGATGCGTCTCTCCCCGCATGTGCTCCTGCGCCCAGGCGAACTCAGGCAAGCTCAATGGTGCGATATCGATCTGGAGGACAGGGTCTGGTCGGTGCCAGCGGAACGGATGAAGATGCGCCGGCCGCACAGGGTGCCCCTATCCCGTCAGGTGATCGGCATGCTCGAGGAATTGCATGCGCTTACGGGGCACTGGCCGCATATGTTCACTTGCAGTGTGCGGCCTCGGAACATGATGTCGGAGAATGTCGTGAACCAGGGATTGCGTCGACTCGGCTACACGCCGGACCAGATGACGGCTCATGGCTTTCGCGCGATGGCGGCCACGCTTCTCAATGAGATGGGGGAATGGCATCCCGACGCGATCGAACGCCAACTTGCCCACGTCGATAGCAACCAGGTCCGACGCGCCTATGCCCGCGGCGAGTACTGGGACGAGCGCGTGAAGATGATGCAGCGCTGGTCCGATTACCTCGACGAGCTGCGCGACGGCGGACAAGTCATCCGGGCTGATTTCAGGACTGCCCGCAGAGCAACATGAAAGAGGCACGGGAAACGCCGGTGGAACCGCCACCGGCGTTTTGGATGCGCTCGTCGGGGGGGGGTGGCCCACCAAGCCAAACCGGTCTGCTTGCTTTCCCCAATTCCCGCGGGAAGAGCCAACCCACATCGCCTTCGGTGATCTCCCATATTGGGCACACGCGAGAATTGAGCTCTCAGCGGGCATGATGCCGGGTGTGGCGTCACGTAGCTACCGTCGCTACCGCTCAATCTGGCTGACGTCGCGCACCGCGCCCCGTGCCGCGTTGGTGGTGAGCGCGGCGTAAGCGCGTAGGGCCGGTGAGATTGCGCGCTTGCGGCCGAAGGGCTTCCATGCGGCCGCACCCCGGGCTTCCATGGCTTTGCGGCGCGCGGCGAGAATCTCGTCCGCGAGGTCGAGCCGGATGGCGCGGTTGAGGATGTCGATCAGGATCGGATCGCCCGTCTCGACCAGCGCGATCAGACCGCCCTCGGCCGCTTCCGGTGAGACATGGCCGATCGACAGGCCCGAGGTGCCGCCCGAGAAGCGCCCGTCGGTGATGAGCGCGCACGCTTTCCCCAAGCCCTTCGACTTCAGGTAGCTCGTTGGATAGAGCATCTCCTGCATGCCCGGCCCGCCCTTCGGCCCTTCGTAGCGGATCACTACCACGTCGCCGGCCTTTACCTCATTGCCGAGGATGCCGGCGACCGCCGCGTCCTGGCTTTCATAGACCCGCGCCGTGCCGTGGAAGGTGAGGATGCTCTCGTCGACGCCCGCCGTCTTCACGATGCAGCCTTCAGGGGCGAGATTACCGTAGAGCACGGCAAGGCCGCCGTCCCTCGAGAAGGGATGCTCGGCGTCGCGGATCACGCCGCCCGTGCGATCGGTGTCGAGTTCCTTCCAGCGGTTGCTCTGGCTGAACGCCTGAGTCGTCCGCACCCCGCCGGGCGCCGCGCTGTAGAATTGGCGCACGCTTTCGCTGGTGGTCCGGCTGATGTCCCAGCGATCCAGCGCATCGGCCATCGTCGGGGCATGGACGGTCGGCAGGCTGGCATCCAGCAGGCCCGCGCGATCGAGCTGACCAAGGATCGCCATGATGCCGCCCGCGCGGTGAACATCCTCCATGTGGACGTCCTGCTTGGCCGGCGCGACCTTGCACAGACAGGGTACGCGGCGCGACAGCCGGTCGATATCGGACATGGTGAACGGCACCTCGCCTTCATAAGCGGCCGCCAGCAGGTGCAGCACCGTGTTGGTCGATCCGCCCATCGCGATATCGAGGCTCATCGCATTTTCAAACGCGGCGAAGCTGGCGATCGAACGCGGCAGGGCGGACGCGTCCTCCTGTTCATACCAGCGCCTGGCGAGATCGACGATGGTGTGGCCAGCCTCGCGGAACAGCCGCTCGCGATCGGCATGGGTGGCGAGCACCGAGCCGTTGCCCGGCAGCGAAAGGCCAAGTGCCTCGGTCAGGCAGTTCATGCTGTTGGCGGTGAACATGCCGGAGCAGGAGCCGCAGGTTGGGCACGCCGACCGCTCGATCACTTTCACCTCCTCGTCGGTGTAGGCCTCGTCGGCGGCAACCACCATCGCGTCCACCAAGTCGAGCGCAACCGTCTGGCCGCGAATGTCGGCTTTGCCAGCCTCCATCGGGCCGCCGGAGACGAAGATCACCGGGATGTTGATCCGCAGCGCGGCCATCAGCATGCCGGGCGTGATCTTGTCGCAGTTGGAGATGCACACCATCGCGTCGGCGCAATGGGCGTTGACCATGTATTCGACGCTGTCGGCGATCAGGTCGCGGCTCGGCAGGCTGTAGAGCATGCCTTGATGCCCCATGGCGATGCCGTCATCGACCGCGATGGTGTTGAACTCCTTGGCGACGCCGCCTGCCGCCTCGATCTCGCGCGCGACGAGCTGGCCCAGATCCTTCAGGTGGACGTGGCCCGGCACGAACTGGGTGAAGCTGTTGACGACCGCGATAATCGGCTTGCCGAAGTCCTCGTCCTTCATGCCTGTGGCGCGCCAGAGGCCGCGGGCGCCGGCCATGTTGCGGCCGTGGGTGGTGGTGCGGGAGCGGTAAGCGGGCATGGGCGGTCTCGATCTGGGGTTCGCACTTCAACTAGCAGCGTACCAATCAGTTGAGAAATCTCTTATTAGACCGTTTTTAGGTCGTAGGAGCTATGAATGAATCTCCGCCAGCTTAGGCATTTCACCGCCGTGGCAGAGACGCTGCATTTCGGACGCGCGGCCGAGCGGCTAGGCATGACGCAGCCGCCGCTCAGCCAATCGATCCAGGCGCTGGAGCGCGAACTCGGCGCCACGCTGTTCACCCGCACCAAGCGCAGCGTGGCGCTGACACCCTTCGGCGAGCGCTTGCGTGTCGGACTGGATGTTCTCCACGACCTGGGCCTGCACCGTCATCGTCTGGCGGAACGCTCCCATGCTGGCATCAAGCCGCGCCCGGGCATCGCGAACACGGGCATCGCTGCGAAGGGCCGACGAAAAGTCCTGCGGGAATAGCGACTGGAACTTGTCGTCGATCTGGTCGACCCGGAAGTCGATCGCCTGGGCGCGGCCCATCAGCCGGTCGATCTCGCCCAGCTTCTGCTTGAGAGCATCGAGCTGGGGGAAGTCGATGCGTGCCAGGTTCTTGCCCTGGTTCACCAGCATCTGCGCCTCGTTCTGGAGCTGCTGGATCTGCTGGTTGACGCTCTGGAGCGTGCGCGCGGCCGTCAGGATGTTCTGTGCGTAGTTGCTCGGGTCGAACACGGTAAACCGGCGCGGTGGCGCCGGTTCTGACCTATCTCTTCCACCGGCTGGAGGAGCGGTTCGACGGTCGGCCGACCCTGCTGATCCTCGACGAGGCGTGGATCTTCCTCGACCACCCACTGTTCGCCGCGCGAATCCGCGAGTGGCTGAAGGTGCTGCGCAAGAAGAACGTTGCAGTGCTGTTCGCGACCCAGAGCCTCGCCGACATCGCCCGCTCGCCGATCGCGCCCGCGATCATCGAGAGCTGCCCGCAACGCATCCTGCTGCCCAACGATCGTGCGATCGAGCCCCAGGGCCGCGACATCTACGCGCGCTTCGGGCTCAACGACCGCCAGATCGAACTGATCGCGCGCGCCACGCCAAAGCGCCACTATTACCTCCAGTCCGCACGCGGCAACCGGCTGTTCGAACTCGGGCTTGGACCTGTCGCGCTGGCGCTGTGCGGCGCATCCGGTCCAGCCGCACAGGCGCGGATCGACGCCATTCTTGCCGAGCATGGCCGCGACCGCTTTGCCGAGGCCTTCCTGCGCGGCGCCGGGCTCGACTGGGCGGCGGAACTGATAGCGGCCCCACCCGGCTGACCGCGCCGCCGGCGATACTCAGCCGGCGTGGCGCCTACCGTTCACCCTCTCGACCGACGAGCACCTCATCAAGCCTGGCAAGCTGGTCGTCGAACTTCTCCCTCCGCTCCGCCCGGAGGCGTCCGAGGTTCTGCAGCTTCCACTGCACCGCTGGAAGCCGGGACGGATCGATCGGCAAGCCAAGGTGCGACCAGTCGGGCTCGCCCGCAAAGAAGGATCGCAGGAAGGCAGCAGGGTTGGCGCGGACTCGGTAGCCGCCAAGCAGCTCGCTGCGCTTGAGCCTGTGCCGCTCGAGTTCGATCTTGGGGGTAAGCGACTGGTTTTCGACTCGTACGCGCTGGATCCGGAGCGGCTGATCGCGATCATGTCCGAAAGCTACGGTAAGGCATGATCTGGCGCGCGCCTCGACGTGGCGTATCCGTATCGCGAACAAGCGCCAGGCGCTCCTGTTAAGGTGTCGGCTCGGGGTCGCAACGCATCTGGGGGGCGAGATAGACTAGGCGAAAGTATGGACCGGGGGTGTCGCAGAGCCGTCATGATCGTCCTGCTGTATGAAAACACGCCGGCTTACGGATGCAGCCGGCGGCCTGTTAATGACCTTGATGAGGGCGCGTTGCTGTCGGCAGGCGGAGGATTGTGCGGACGGCAGGTTTCGGCAGAAGCTGCCTTCGAACGCTTGGCCATCGAGCGGCGCATGTTGGTTGGTAGCTGCCGTGCCGGCAACCAATCCGCGAGAGCAGCTTCCTAGGTTGATTGTCTCAACGCTGCCTGTCCCCAACCGACCCATCTTAGGCACGACTGTTCTGGCAGAAGGTCATCGCCTTCACATTGCCGAAACTCGGTTGGGACTCGAATTTAACGTCCAAGTACATCCAGGCTTTTCCACGAATAAAGAATGTGCTATAGGGGGCTTTGGCGGTCAAAAAGATCGATGATTTTGCTTGTCAGATCAGTTGCTTGACTGAACACAAGTCAAGCTCTTCTGGGCACCATTTACCCGTCCGGTGACGTCCATAGACGCCCCGTAAGTGACTGGGGCCAAAGCGTTTTTTCCGGTATCTTGTCCAACATGGCTCGGGTGCGTCCGGCCTTTAGATACCCTCATGCCTTTAACCGCTATTGCCATCAAAAATGCGAGGTTCCGTGACAAGGCTTACAAGCTTCACGAGGTCGCGGTGCATGGCCCACTTGTGGTACGCAACCTTTGAAATCAGGAGAGAGAGTCGCTCATGAAATATCGTACTCTTGGCCAAGGCCTTAAGGTGTCCGCGATTGGGGTTGGCTGCATGCCGATGATCCGGGAGGGCAACATCAATTACGGCGTCGCCGATGACGCAGTTTCAACGCGAACGATCCACGAAGCAATCGACCTGGGCATCACCTTTTTCGACACTGCCGAGATGTATGGGCCGTTTCGCAACGAAGAACTGGTCGGCGCGGCGATCAAGGGCAAGCGCGACGGCCTCGTCATCGCCACAAAGTTCGCTATGCGCTGGGATGGCGGCACCGCCACGGGCGTTGACGGCAGCCCGGAGAATGCACGCCGCGCGTGCGAAGGCTCACTCAAACGGCTTGGCATCGACACGATCGACCTGTTCTACCAGCATCGCGTCGACCCCAATGTGCCCATCGAGGAAACGGTGGGCGGCATGGCCCAATTGGTGAAGGAGGGCAAAGTCCGCTTCCTCGGACTCTCGGAAGCAGCAGCCGGCACGGTGCGCCGCGCCGCCAAGGTCCATCCGATCGCCGCCTTGCAGAGCGAATATTCGATCTGGGAGCGTGACGTCGAGGACGGCATTCTCGATGCGTGCCGCGCACATGGCATCGGTTTCGTGCCTTATAGCCCGCTGGGTCGCGGCTTTCTGGCCGGCGGCATCCGGAGCCTGGGCGATCTGCCCGCCGACGACTGGCGCCGCAACGATCCACGCTATTCGCCGGAAAACATGCCCAGGAATCTGGCGATAGTCGACGCGATCGCCGCGGTTGCTGCCCGTCACAATGTCTCCAACGCGCAGATCGCGCTGGCCTGGCTCCTGGCACAAGGCGAGGACATTGTGCCCATCCCCGGCGTCAAGCGCAGCGAGACCTTGCGCGACAGCGCGGGCGCGCCCGACGTCATGCTGACGGCGGCCGACCTCGCAGAGATCGAAGCCGCGGCGCCCAGCGGCGGTACTGCCGGGCCCCGCTATGCCGAAGCCGGCATGGCGCGCGTGAAGCTCTGAAGCGGAAACTTCTCACCGTAACGCGGCTCGCGGCGTTCGACTCTTGGCAGTCGTTCCTCGGCACGCGGCCTGCCCGATCTCGATATGCGGCATTGTCGGGATTTCATCTGGATCGACGATGGCATGGAGAATGGCCGGGCCATCCACGACATCAAAGTGCGGACACGAATTGCACGAAGGGCGATATAAGTGGCGAAAAGCATGAGGACACTGGCTTTCGCTCATTCCCGGCCCAATGATGACCGTCCCGCGGAGCGCGGCCCGCGCTTGTGCCATGCGACGTGAGATAGGGCCGGAACCGGTAAGCCTGCCTGAAGTTATCTCGTCATGGCCACCCGACCTCCCGATGGCATAACCGATGAAGATGCCGGGCAAAACGGCAGGCGCCGCGCCAATCCGCTACCTCTGCTCATACTCACGGTGTTGATTGTCCTTGCGCTGTTCGGCTTTCTGGGCGGAAAGGCAGATCCCCTCAATCGGGCGGAGAACAGCGCGGCGCTTATCGAAGTCCGCGCGCCCGAAATACTCCGAAACGGCATGTTTTTGGAAATGGTCGTGAGGGTGACTCCGAAACGGCCCGTCAATAAGCTGGTGATCGCCGTCTCCGATGGATTGTGGCGCGAGATGACTATCAATTCCATGATTCCCGCGGCGGAAAAGGAGGAATATAAGGACGGCCTCTTCCGCTTTTCATTCGGCAGGGTCGAAGCGGCCGAGACATTTCAGTTCAAGATCGATGGGCAGATCAACCCGCCTCTTTTCGCGGGCACCCAGGGTTCGATCATCGCTCTGGACGATCAGGACAGGCTCGTGGAACTCCATACCGAGATAAAGGTCCGCCCGTAATGGAAATCGTTGCGCGCGCTACAGTAATGTTCTTCGTCCTGTTTGTGCTGTTGCGCCTGCTCGGCAAGCGCGAGTTGACGCAGGTCACGCCGTTCGAACTGGTTCTGCTGATCGTCATGGGCGATCTCATACAACAGGGCGTGACGCATAATGACTTCAGCCTGACCGGCGCGGTGCTCGCCATCGGCACTATCGGTTTCTGGGCGCTTGCGCTCAGTTGGATCACCTATCTGTCGCCCCGCGCCGAAAAATGGCTGGAAGGGGTGCCCCGCGTCCTCGTCCGAAGCGGGGAGCTGATCGATGCCAATATGCGGCGCGACCGAATCACGCGCGCGGAACTGGAAACCGAGATGCGGATGGCGGGAATTGCGCATATCGCCGATGTTGCCTGGGCCATCCTCGAACCGCATGGCAAGATCAGCTTCATCGGCAAGGAGGAAGGCAAGGATACGAAGCAGCAAGATGACGAGAAATCGACATAGCTCCCCTGCCTGTCAATATTGGTAGCTCAGTCCCGCCAGCCAGCGGCGCGGCGCGCCGGGGCCGAGGCTTCGCGGATCGGAGGCGCCGGGTGCTTCGACCAGTGCGATCTCGCTCGGATCGCTATAAATGCCGAACGTCTCATAATGCCGGTTCAGCATATTTTCGACCCTGCCGAACAATCTCAAAAACGGCAGCAGGGGAATCTCCGCGCGTGCGTTGACGATAATGAAGGCCCTGGTGCGGGGCTGAAGATTGGCTTCATCGCCGAATAGATATTGCCCGGACTGGGCTTGGAGATCGGCGCCGATCAGGAAGCCTTGCCGTGCGAAATCGGCCGAAATCACCGCCCTGTGCCGTGCAATGCCCGGCATCTGGTCGCCGGGCCTGGCCATGATCCGTCCAGCATCGTCCGCGCCCGGATTGTCCGGGCTGTTGAGCGTCAGCGCGCCGCGGTAGGTTGCGTCGGTAAAGGCATAGCCGGCATGGAGCGTCCATGGCCCACGGGACGCCTTGATCGTCGCTTCCACGCCTTGGCGCCGGGTCCGACCGACATTGCGAAAGAATGCGCGACCCCGGACACCGGCCGCAATGAATTGGATGTCATTGCTATTGGTCGTCCGCCAGGCGGAGAGGCGCCAATCGAATGTCCAGCCGGAAAGGAACGAACCGGAAAGCCCGCCCGTCCAGCTCTTCGCCACGACCTGCCTGAGCGGCGGATCGCCGACGAAGAAATTGGTGAGGCTGCAAGGGGCGTCTTCGCTCGCGCAGGCCAGTTCGGCGGGCGTGGGCGCACGGCTGGTTTCAGCATAGCCGAGATTGAGCTTGAGCGCGGGCGAGGCGCGAAAATCAAGTTCGATCCCCGGATTGAAGCGCGAGAAATGATGATTGCCATTGAGAGCCGTCCCCAGCCGATCGGCCAGGATGACGCGTGCGCTGTTGTAGCGCCCGGCCAGTTCGAGACTCCATCGGGGACCCAGCGGAAGCGTATCGGCGATGAAAACGCCGGTATAGCGCGTCCGGGCAATGAGCGAGACGGGGGCGATGGAGCCGTCGGGCTGGTCGATGATGGAGCCAAGGCCCGCCACGCTGCGGCTGTCGGTCAGTTCGCCCAGTTCGGTTGACGACTGAAAGCCGGTTCGGCTTCGGTCATGGCTGACGCCAAGGATGGCGACATTTTCCCCGCCGTTGAATGTGCGGCGATCGACTAGTTGCACGAGCGCCCCGCCAGCGGTGCTGCGCGTCAGGGATCGGTTGAGAACGCCATATCCTTCTCCGCCCAGCCTGTCCGCCAGCGGCTGGCCGGCACGGTCCAGAACCTGCGCTTCAGCCGCGTCGTCATCGTCGTCGCCTCCAGCGCTTTCCAGGCATAACAACCCTTCATTGCCCGCCATTTCGCAACTCTCGATATCGGCGGCGTCTCCATTGACCGTCCGCTGGCGCAGATGCTGGAGGTAGAGACTAGCTTCCAGGCGTGTGGCGCCGCTCAATGCGACCCAGGGGTGGAGGCTGAGGCGGCCGAAGCGATTCCGCGTGTTGTCAGGATAGGTAAAGACCGCGCGCCGGTCGGCCGCCAGCAGTTCGACCGGCGCCGAGCCGTTGCCGGTCAGATCGCTGTCCGCGCCAGACAGTTTCACATGCAGTCCGAAGTCCGTGCCGTTGAAACCGATGTCGGCAAAGCCGATATAACGCGTCGAGGGAGAATGGCGTCGCCAGCCGCCGTCATGCTGCTCTTCAAGCGAGACAAAGGCGCTCCACGGTCCTTTCGACCAGCCGGCCTCCACATGACCTTCGGCGCGGCCGTGATCTCCGCCCGCTGCCGTGATTATGACGCCCGGGGCACTGCGGCCCGTTTCGGTTTCGACGATGATCGCGCCGCCAAGGGCGTTGAGTCCGTAAACTGGATTAAGGTCCTTGACCGTAACGGACCGGATCGCGGCATCGGGAAGGAGATCGAAGTCGACGGTATCGCCGAAGGGCTGGTTGAAGCGGACGCCGTCCACATAGACCGCAAGCCCCTGCGCATTGCCCTGAAGCGGCGAGGCGACGAAGCCGCGATAGACGAGGTTGGGCTGAAACGGATTGCCCTGGGCATCCAAGCGGGACATCCCCGGCAGAGCCCGGGTCAGGCCGCCCAGAAGGTCCGGCGTCCCGGCTCTGTCCATATCATCGCGGTCAAGGCGCGCGGCATCGTCGTCGTCCAGCGCGCCGCCAGGCGCCATGACAATGATCGTGTCGCGCGCCGAGGGTTCGGCCCGTGCCGGGACCGCGAACACAGCGGTGCCGGCGGCACACAGGAGAAAGGTCCGCATCGTCACGCGCCTCCCGCGCGCGGCACGCCATAGTCGTCGAGAATGCGCGCGATACTGGAGCGCCGCTCCGTCAGGATATGCTCGACCTTCGCTCGCAGCTCAGGCTCGTCCTTGCGCACGCCCATCGATACTTCATAGACCATCGGCCATTGCGCGTCGTCGAGCCAGGGCGTCACCGGCTCCAGGCGCAGCGGGACCTGCGCCTGCTGCGCGAAATAGCCGGCGAGCGGTCCCCAGGTCAGACCGACATCGATCCGGCCGTCCTCTACCGCCTTGACGATCGCGGAGGGGGGATTGGGTGCGCGATAATCGCCATAGAGCATGAAGCCCGTCACATTCCGGGTCAGCCCGCGCCGCGCGAGCGCGTGGGCCGGCGGCGTATTCATCGCATCGTCGCCGACCAGTTGAACGCCAAGCCGGAGCTTGTGCAGCCGGGCATCGTCCAGCGTCAGGCTATCGAGCCTGTCCGCCTGCCGGGTGACGAAGACATAGCTCGAACGGTAATAGGGCCGGGTGGTGGCAAGCATCTCGACACCCGCCGCGACCCCAGGCCAGAGATCGCATTTGGCTTCGCCCAGCGTATTGCGGACATAGCCGCGCCGCTGCGCCCACCAGACATAGCGGATCGGCCGTCCCAATCCTTCACCGACGAGTGCGGCGATGCGGTTTTCGAATCCTTTCTCCGCCTTGTTGGAGAAAGGCAGATTATTGGGATCGGCGCAGATCACGAGCGGCTTGGGACCGAACGAGCAACCCGGCAGCAGAAGCGCGGCCACTGCAAAAGGAAACCGCTTCATCGCGGCACCGCCACGGCGCCCCATGGCTTGCCGTCATATTTCACCCTTCGAACGACTGCATGGGAGCCAAGATCGATGATCGTGACGTCGCCCGAAATGCCGCTCGCCGCGTATAATCGCTTGTCGTCGGGCGAAAGCGCCACGCCCCAGTTGCGCTCGCCGGTCGGGAAATGCCGCACTACTTGCCATGTCGCCGGGTCGATTTCGGCTACCTGATTGCCGCGGCCCATCGCCACGAAGGCGCGGCGGCCGTCGCGCGTCGCCTTCATCTCCACGGCCTGCGCCGATGGAAGATCGGGAAAAGCGGCCGCCAGATCGATGACATGGATGATCCGCCGCGTGGCTGGATCAAACACGCTGATCGTGCCGCGCTGCTCGGACGACACCCACATCTCACGCCCTCCCTTGAGGAACAGCACGTCGCGCGGCCGTGATCCGACGATCACGCTGTCGATAAGGTGGCCGGTCGCGGCATCGATGAAATGCGCCGTGCTGGCCGCTTCCGATGTGGCGATGACCAGCTTGCCGTCGGGGCTGATGCCCATGCCCTCCGGCTCGGGGCCGACCTTGACCTCCCGAACGATCCGGCCGGTATCCAGATCGAGGAAGGAAACAGCGCCATGGTCCTCATTGGCGATATAGAGCATCCGGCCATCGGGACTGACCGCGAAGCGTTCCGGATCGCTGCCGGAATGATAGCTGCGTTTCAATCGTTTCGAGGCTATGTCCCATGCCTCGATCCGATTGCTGTCGCTTGCGGCGACATACAGGGTATGGCGATCGGGCGAGGCCGCCATGCCGCGCGGGCGCTTGCCGGTCGCCAGATCTCCCTCCTTCCTTCCTGAAGCGCCGTCCAGCACATGAACGACATTGGCTTGCTCGTCCGACACGAACAGCAGGTCGTTTCCCACGGACTGCGACCCGCATCCGCCGAGCGTCAGGGCGAGGCTGAACCAACCGACATACGCCCTCATGGCGTATGGACCACCGTGCCTGCGGGCAGCGCCCAGCCCGCGTGCATATCGGCGGCGCGGGGCACGGGCGCCGGATGCTGCGACGGCGTCGTGCCGGTGTTGGCGGCCTGCGTCTGCGGAAGCGACATCGAGCGGACATAGGCGGCGATCTGCCAGGTCTGTTCGTCAGTCAGCTTTCCGCCCCAGGCGGGCATGCCGTTGGGGCGGCCCTGATAGATGCTGTCGTAAATCTGATCGAGCCTGCCGCCATAGATCCAGGCATCGTCCATCAGCGCCGGACCGATCCCGCCCCCGCCGTTGAAGTGGCATCCCACGCAGTTCATCTGATTGTAGAGCCGCTTGCCGGTCGTCACGGCAGCGGCATTGTCATAATAGGGCAGGGCGCGGCGGTTGATGCCGGCCGGCGCCGCGCTTCCTGCGGGAAGCAGGCCCGAAACCGGCACGGCGTCGGGACCCTGGGCCGTGGAGAGCGCGGCCTCGTCATCCTGCTTTTGACATCCGGCAAGCGCGAACAGCGCGCAGGCGGCAAGCTCAATGCGGAAGCGCGAAGACATGCAGCGTCCCTCCCGGCGTGGTGCGACGAACAAGGTCGCTCATCGTGTTGACGAAACCGAGCGCGGAAGATCCGTCACGCGGATCGAGCTGGCCCGAGACGACCGCGCCCGCCCAGCCGCCGACCCCGCTCAGTATGGCGACATATTGATGCCCGTCGGGACCCTTGTAGGAAATGGGCTGACCGATGATCCCGCTGCCCAGTTTCTTGCGCCAGACAAGATGGCCGTTGCGGGCGTCGACGGCCTTGAACCAGCCGTCCATCGTTCCATAGAAGACAAGGTCACCCCCGGTCGCGACCGTGCCCGACCAGACCGGCAGGTCCTCGCGGATTTCCCAGGCCGGGCGGCGCATCACCGGGTCCCAGGCGGTAAGCGCGCCGCGATGGCCGCCCGGCCCCGGTTTCATCTTGACCTCTGCGCCGACATAGGGCGTGCCGGAGATATAGTTCACCTCTAGGTTCATCCAGTCCATGCATAGATTTTCGTGCGGGATGTAGACCAGGCCCGTGCGCGGACTGAAAGCGCTGGGGTTCCAGTCCTTGGCGCCGCTGGCGGTCGGGCAGATGTTGCGCACCACCTCGCCGAGCTTCGTCTCTTTCGCCGGATTGACGATCAAGCGCCCGGTTTTGAGGTCGACCCCCTTTGAACTATTGACCGGGCCGAACGGATCGGCCGACAGGACCTGGCCCGTGCGCCGGTCGATCACATAGACATAGCCGTTGCGCTCCGGCCGGATGAGCACGGGACGCATCTGCCCGCCAAAGGGCATGTCGAGCAATATCTGCTCATTGATGGCATCATAATCATGCTCGTCGTGCGGAGAGAACTGGTAGAACCATTTCGCCTTGCCGGTGGTGATGTCGCGCGCAAAGATGCCCGCCGTCCATTTGTTGTCGCCGGGACGTTGAAGCGCGTTCCACGGTCCGGGATTGGCCGTTCCGTAGAAGATCGTCTGGGTCGAAGGATCGAAGGCGATCCAGCCCCACATCGTTCCTCCGCCGATCCGCCAGGCATCGGCGGGCCAGGTCGAAACACCCAGGTCGCGGCCCCGGTCGGCGGGATAGAAGGGCCGGAAACCGCCATCGATCAGGACATCGCTGTCAGGGCCGGTATGATAGGCCCGCCACGCGACATGGCCGGTCGAAAGATCCAGCGCGGTCAGCCAGCCGCGCACCCCGAACTCGCCGCCCGAATCCCCCACAAGCACCTTTCCGCCCGCGATCAGCGGGGCCATGGTGATCGTTTCGCCGCGGTTGATGTCGCCCAGTTGCGCTTTCCAGACCGGTTTGCCGGTCGCCGCGTCGAGCGCGATGGTCTGGCCGTCGAGCGCGTTGAAGACGATCTTGCCGTCGCCATAGGCAGCGCCACGATTGACGACGTCGCAGCACGCGACGCCCGCCGCCGCCGGGATGGGCTTGGGCTGATATTTCCATTTAAGCGCGCCGTCCCGCGCGAGATCGAGCGCATAGACATAATTGGGGAAGGCGCTCACCACATACATCGTCGATCCGACGACGAGCGGAGCGGCCTCCTGGCCCTTGTCGACGCCCAGCGAGAAGCTGAACACCTCGCTCAAGCGGCCCACATTGGCCGGAGTCAGCTCGGTCATGGCCGAATAGCGCGTCGCGGCATAGTTTTTGGCGGGCATCAACCATTGGCCGTCGTCCGGCGGGGCGGCATCGTCCGGCGCCCGCGTGCGTCCGGCGCCGGGCGTGGGAGGCGCGATCGCGCGGCCAATGGCCTCGCGCGCAAAGACTTCGCTGGCGGACACCGGGTCGGGGACCGGCGGGCTTGCGCCCTCCCGCTCGGGAAAAAGCGCGATGGTTGCCGCTGCGGCGGGGATGGCGGCAAGCGCGGCGATGGCGATGAGGGTCTTGCGTTTCATGGGCGGTCCAATGTGGCGAGATAGTCGGCGATTCTGGCGGCTTGGACGCTGCTCAGCCCGGTATCGGGCATGGCGTTGCCCGGTAGCATCGCCTGGGGATGAGCGATCCAGCGGGCGAGCGTCTGCCGATCGTTGGCAAAGCGACCCGCGAGCATCTGCTGGCGGGCGATGCCGGCAAGAGAGGGACCGACCCGCCCGGTCGCGCCATCGACGCCGGGCACGACATGACAGACGCCGCAATGGGAGGCGATGAGGGCGCGCGCTTCGGCGTGGCGGTCGTCATCCCCGCATGCGGAGAGAACCAATACCGACAGGAAGATCAGCCAGCGCATCGCGGCACCAGCAGAAATGCGACCAGGGTGATGAGCGATGCCGCCGCCGACCCGACGCCCAGCACCAGGCCCCAGAGCGCGATGAACCGCGTTCGTCCGTGGCCAATCTCGGCTAGCGCGGCGGGCCCGCCTTCTTCCTCGCCGCGTACCCGTCTCAGATCGCTCCACGCAGCCGCGCCTGACGCCCATGCGATGAGGACAGCGACGGCGATGACGATGATCGCCGCCGTTCTGGTCCAGCCCAAACCCGCTGGTTCCGACCACAGCCGTTCGTCCGCGGGGAAACAGGACCATCCGGTCAGGCTGGCGCCGACCATGAGCTGAAGCAGCCAGGCGGCAGGTCCGCACGCCAGAATGAAAGCGGCGCGCCATGGGGGAAGCCGGTCGGCATGAGTCGCGGGGTGATGGCTGAGGCCCGTTCCGTCCTTCATCGGCCGAATCCCAGATAGGGCGTCACATAATAGGTTCCAAAGACGCACAGCCAGACGGCATCGACGAAATGCCAGTAAAAAATACCGGCTGAGACGGGAAGCCAGCGCACAGCGGAAAAGAACCCGGCCAGAACCCAGGCCGTCAATATGCCCAGAACGACAAGGCCGACGATCACATGGGCCAGATGGAAGCCAGTCGTCACGAAATAGAGCGATGCATAGCTCGATGCGCCCGGCCCGTAGGTCTTGGCCGACCATTCATGGATCTGGACGGCGGCGAAGCCCGCTCCCATCAGCAGGGCCAGCCCAAGCCCGGCGGCCGCCTGCCCCCGTTTCTCGTGCATCACGCCCTGCTCGCCGATCCAGGCCGCGCCGCTCGACGCGAGCAGGAGCAGCGTATTGGGGAGCGCCGGCATGAGCTTTGGCGCCGGTTCGAGCAGCCAGCCCGATGGCGCGGTGGCGCCCAGATAAAAATAGGAGAAGAGCAGATAGGCGAAAAGTGCCGCCTCGCTCGCTATGAGTGTGCCAACGCCCCAGCTGCCCAGGCCCGATCGTCCCGTGGGACCCACCGCCAGCGGGCCGGGCTGGGCGCACGCGATCTCAGTCATGCCGTGCTTCTGCGCGTTCGAGCATGACCCGGCGCGGCCATAGCCAGAATAATAACGCCGCGCCCACAGCGGCAAGGGCAATCGTCCCGGCGACCCGCTGCTGAAACAGCAGACTCACGATCAGCATCAGGCTGGCCAGCGTAAGCGCGAAGGGAGCATAGCTGTCGCCCGGCATCTTGACGATCCGCTCTGGTTCGGCATCCATCGGCGTGGTGGCGATCGTCTCCTTGCCCTCATCGAGCATCATGCCGCGCGTGAGCGAACTGCGTGCGCGTTCCTCGTCGAGCGCTTCCTCCCAGAGCGGATGGCGGGATGCGATCGTCGGGATGATAGCGAAATTATAAGGCGGCGGTGGCGAGGGCACAGCCCATTCGAGCGTCGGGCCGCCCCAGGGGTCGGGGCCGGCCTCCACGCCCCCGCGCCAGCTTCTGGCGACGTTGATGAAGAAGAGGAGGACGCCCGACGCCAATATGAAACTGCCCAGCGTGGTGACGAGATTGAGCGTGTCCCATCCCATATGGGCCGGATAGGTGTAGATGCGCCGGGGCATTCCGAGCAGCCCCGTCAGGTGCATGGGAAGGAAAGCGATGTTGAAGCCGGCGAACATGATCCAGAAGATCCATCGCCCGAGGCGCTCGTCCATCAGCCGGCCGGTCATCTTGGGGAACCAGAAGAAGGTCGCGCCCACGACCGGGAAGAGGTTGATGCCGATCAGCGTGTAATGGAGGTGCGCGACGATGAAATAGGTGTCGGTCAGTTGCAGGTCGACCGGCACGCTCGCGGTCATGATTCCCGATACCCCGCCGATCACGAACAGCAGGATCGTCGAGGCGAAGAACAGGAAGGCCGTGGTGATGACGGGACGGCCCAGCCAGATCGTTGCCACCCAGGCGACGAGCGCGATCATCGAGGGAAAGGTGATGGCCAAGGACGCGCCCGAGAAGAAGGCGAGGCTGAGCGCCGGAAGCCCCGTCGCGAACATGTGGTGGACCCAGACCCCGAAGCCCAGGATCATGGTCGCGACGGTGCCCAGCGCCACCAGCGTATACCCCACCAGCGGACGGCGGCAGAATACCGGCAGGCCATCGGAAACCATGCCCATGGCGGGCAGCACCACCGCATAGACCCATGGATGACCGAACAGCCAGAAAAGATGCTGCCAGAGGAGAGGCTGTCCGTCGCCCATGCCGCCGAAGAAATGGGTGCCGAACCGGCGGTCGAGCCAGAGCAGGAAAAAGGCGAGGCTGACGGACGGCACGACCAGCAGATTGGCGGCGCTCGCCGTCAATGTGCCCCACACCATGATCGGAATGCGATTGACCGACATGCCGGGCGCGCGCATCTTCATCGCGGTCACGATGAAATTGGCTGCGCCCACGCTCGTCGAGGCCCCCAGCAGGATCATGCCCAGCGCATAGACGTCCTGATTATAGCCCGGATTATAATCGGTCAGCGCATAGGGGACATAATTGAACCAGCCGTCATTGGGGCCTGCCCCGGCCAGAAATCCGCCGTAAAGAAAGAGTGCCGAGGCAAGATAGAGCCAATAGCTGAGCGCATTGAGCCGTGGAAACGCCATGTCGCGCGCACCCAGCAGCAGGGGCCAGAGATAATTGGAAAAGCCCGACAGCACCGGCGCCGCATAGAGGAAGATCATCGTCATCCCATGCGTCGAAAAAAGCTGGTTATATTGTTCGGGACTCAGCAGGCGGCGTTCGGGACCGGCCAGTTGCAGGCGCATGATCAGCGCCTCGATGCCCCCGCAGGCGAGCAGGATGAAGGCCGTGACGATATAGCGCAGGCCGATTTCCTTATGATCGACGCTGGAAAGGAAGCCCCTCCATCCGGGGGCGGTTTCCCAGATCGCATGGAGCCTGGCCCGAAGGATCGGATTGTCATCGCCGATCTGCGGCGTTCGCAGGATCGGCGCCGTCACCGCAATGTCTCCAGATAGGCGGTGACCGCGTTGAGTTCGTCGGCGGACAGATGCTGGTCGGGCATCAGCGCGCCCGGTTTGACGCCCTGGGGCGACTGGACCCAGCCAGCGAGCGCGCCGCGATTATTGGGAAGGAGGGTCGCCGCGATCGTCGCGCGGCTCATGAGGTGGGTAAGGTCCGGTCCGGCGTTGGATCCGGCGTCGGTGCCGCGAACGCTGTGACACAGCGCGCAGCGATATTGAACGACCGCCAGGCCCTTCGCCTGGAGGTCGCTTGCCGGCGGCGGCGCGGTCTGGAGCTGCCGTTGCCGCCACCGTGCGAACGCCGCCATCGGTTCGGCCACGACCTCGAACCCCATGCGCGCATGCTGGGCGCCGCAAAATTCCGCGCAGGCCCCGCGATACCGACCCGGCTTGTCCGCCTGCATCCAGCTCTTGTTGATCTGTCCGGGGATGGAGTCCGTCTTGCCGCTGAGCTGGGGAACCCAGAAACTGTGGATGACGTCGGCGCCATGAAGCTTGACCAGCACCGGCACGCCGACGGGAATATGGATTTCGTTTGCTGTCAGAAAGCTGTCCGACGGTTGCGACCCTTCATAACGCACCTCCCACCACCATTGGTGCGGCGTGATGTCGAGTACCAAAGACCGCGTGATGGGCGGCAGGCCGGTGTCGGCGATCGCGACCATGGTCCAGACGAGCGCGATCGCCAGCGGGATAGCCGTCGCGATCAGGGAAAGATTGATGATATGGACACCGTTGCCCCCGCGCACGATTGCGCGCGGATCCTCCGTGGGGGGCCGCCGCCTGAGAAGCGCGGCGAGGATGGCATAGGCGAACAGCAGGCAGCTTGCCGTCGCGACGATGAGGAGGAACCAGGTGAGGGGAAGGACCGCTTGGGCGCGCGCGCCCGCGGCGCTCAGATAGTTGAGAGGGGCGCTCATGCGCGGGCCCCGGAAAGCGCTCCGCCAGCGGCCCAAAGCGCCAGCCAGAGGAAAAGGAATATCCCCGGCACCCACATGATGGCGCCGCCCAGTTGCTGGTCGGCAAGGGGCGTGATCCCCCAGGCGGCGGTCGTTAGCTGATGCGGCGTGAAGAGCGGACGATTGGCGAGCGATAGCAAGGCGCCAAGCAGGCCCATCTGCATCGAACTGATCGTCCCGGCGGCCAATGCGGCGGGCACATCCTTGCGTGCATGGGCGAGCAGGGCCGCCCAAAGCAGGATCGCGCTCCCGAAAAGGCTGAGATGCATCGACCAGTAAAGACCGCTCGACCGGAACGTCGCATCATAGGGCACCGGCATGTGCCAGAACCAAAGCGACAGGAAAAAGCAGGCGGTCGCTCCCCAAAGAGGCGGCGGCCGCACGGGCCATCGCGCTGCCAGAAGGGGCGCTGCGACCAGCACCAGCAGCATGTGCTGCGTCACGCGCGCGGAAAAAAGCGAAACGGACAGCGCGCACAAAGGGGAAATAAAGGCAAAGGCCGCGACCAGCCAGCCACCCAGCAGCAAGCCTCGACCGGGACGGCGCCGCATCACAAAAAGATGAAAGCCCGCGAAAATCAGCAGGGCCAGGAGCAGCCGGGGATCGAAGTTGAAACGCGTCAGCAGAGCGGCCGGATCAGGCGGGGCGCCGCAATAAGGCAAGGGGTGCGGTAGGATCACGTGAACGTCCCCGACGGATGTTATGCATCCTCGAAGGCGCGCAGCGCCGCTTCGACCACTTCGATGTCCTGCTGGACGGTGCCGCCGCTGGCGCCGATCGCGCCCAGGACAGTTTCGCCCGCTTTGACGGGCGCGCCGCCGCCAAACACGACGATCCGGTCGTGATTGGTATCCTGAATGCCGAAAAGCGGCTTGCCGGGCTGCGCCATTTTGGCGAGTTCATCCGTCGGCATATCGAATGCGCGCGCGGTGAACGCCTTGTGAATGGCAATATCGATGCTGCCAAGCCATGCTCCGTCCATGCGGGCAAAGAGGAGAAGATTGCCGCCGGAATCGACAACCGCGATGTTATACGGGGTTCCCAAGGCTGCGGCTTTCGCTTCGGCGGCCGCCAGGAGAGCGCGAGCATCCTCAAGTGTCAGGGTATCGACAGGCTGCGGCATGGGGTCTCTCCACTCTAATATATTCACATTTGCGCATCGCCGGAACGCGCTGGCCTGGCTTTGGTTCAAAATTGAAACACCGCTCCGCCCAACGCCTCCACACCGCTGGAATCTTCGCGGCTTTCGGCACGTCAGCGAGGCGGAACTCGGGCCGAACATCCAGACAACCCTTCGTTCGCTGGGGCTATGAGCTTTCAGCCCGTGAAACCGGCAGCAGATCACCTCATAGCCGAGGCCGGATTCATCATTGCAGGAACAGTAGCCACAGAGGCGGACGCTGGGCGGGCACGGCTTGGCGCATCGATCAATCCGAACATGTCCGCATGGTCTATAAACGACTAACATCGCCCGAAATGGGACGATAGCCGCACAGCGTCAATTCCTGCTATCCCTGCCTAAGCGCGTCGGGGAAACTGGAAGCCTGCGAACAATTGCGCGGGTGGATTTCAGGCTCGATGCTTTCGTCGACGATCTTTCTCAGAGCCGACTTCCAGCGATCATTCTCCCGTAGCGTCGTGCGTTGAAACCGGACATTGCCGCAGCCGGGCAGCGCCTTGATCGCGGACTTGATGCTCTGGAACAGGTTTTCAGGCATCCACGGACTGGCACTGATGCACCTGATCCAGGCGCGCTCGATGGGCACGTCATGCCGCTGTGCGACGGGATCGTCGCTCTCACAGAGCAGGCGAAACTCCCGTTCGTCGCGGAACGCAAAGCGCTTGAGGAACGGCAGATCGAGCTGGTCGAGCGTCTTGTACTGGACGTCATTCCAGACAAAGCATGGCTGGTCCCGGAGGCTGGTCAGCAAGGCACGCTTGTCGATATCGACCCGGACACCTTCCATACCCTTGGCGAACACGCCCCAATGGTGGAAGGTCTCGGGGGCTTGGGTGAAACACATCGCGAATACATGGCGGACGCCGCGTTTCTCCCTATAGGCATCGAGAAAAGCGATGTCATTGCGATCTTCCCAGGATGCCGGGCTGAGCAGCGTCAGCCGTTCCGACACGAGCATGTCGAGCGCCACCGCGAGGCTGGTGAAGCGCTTGAGCGTGTTGCTTGCCGACCCAGTCATGCAATCTCCCTTGGACCGATGCCTTGCCTGCCCGACCGGCACACACGCCCCGCTGAAGTGGAAAGGAACGATCATTTGCGAGGCATTCGCAAAAATCTAGCCGAACAGGTTCGGGTTGGCAACAAACGCGGCCATGCAAGACCTTCGTCCGAATAGGCGGCATCATGGAGGATCGAAGATCATCTATGCCGGCTCCATGGCAGCTTGATCACACGGTCGGTCGGCTTCGCTTCCTGTTGAAAACACCAGGCCGCCCTATCCATTAAGAGGCGTAATCTACCGGGTTCGGGTTGCGCGATCTTGCATATCGCCCCGGGGCGTGCACACGCACCTTCATGGCGGACCTCCTCAGTAGGTCTGCGCCATCATGCCCCCGTCGAGCGTGATCGTGTCGCCGCTATGATAACGCGACATGTCGCTCGCAAGATATACGACAATCCCCTGAAGATCCTCGGGGCGGCCGATCTGCTTGATCGGGCTGCGCGCCAGCGTCGCGTCGATCATCGCCTGCGCATCGCCGGCGATATCCGTCGGAATGAAGCCAGGGCAAATCACATTGACGCGCACGTCATGGGCGCCCAGTTCCACCGCCAGCGTCTTCGACATGGAATTGAGCCCGCCTTTGGCGGCCGCATAGTGGGCAAGCCCCGCCACGCCCGAAAAGACCGTGAGGCTACCGTTGAGGATGATCGATCCGCCACGGTCGCCCGCTTCGGCCCGCTCCTTCATGTGCCGCGCCGCCTCGCGCACCGTGTAGAAGACGCCGTGCAGGTTCACCGCCAGCAAACCATGCCATGCCTCTCCCGTCATCTCCTGAATCGGCGAAAGTCCAGCCGTGCCCGCGTTGGCGATCACACAGTTCAGCCGGCCGAACTCCGTCAGGGCGGCGGCGAAACCATCGACGACCGCCTGTTCGTTCGACACATCCACCGCGCGATGCGACACCCGCCCGCCGTGAGCGCGCAGGGCCTCTGCCGCCCTTGCATTCTGATCCTCGCGTCGTCCCCATATCACGACATCCGCGCCCGCGCGCGCCAGCCCTTCCGCCATGGCGAGTCCCAGGCCGCTATTTCCGCCCGTGACGAGCGCGACCTTGCCGGTCAGGTCAAAAAGATTTTCCGCCATTATCCGCTCCCTTGAATCACTGAACCTCGACGCGCACCTGCGGGAAGCGGTCGAAATAGAAGGAGAAGCGCTCGCGAATGGCTGCTGGCTCCAAACCGAAATCGCCGCGCAGGTCATAGCTGAGCTGCCCGTGCCTACCCCTCTTGTTCGCCGTGATCGCCGTTTCGAAAGCGGTGCGGGTCTGATCGTCGAAAGGCAGATCGGCACCATGGTAGATGGCTTCCAACTGGCCGAGGGGATCGGCCATCAGTTCGTGAAAATAGAGATCATAGGAACGCGCCGGGTCGAGCGCATCACGGTCGCGCACGCAAGCGCGCAGCAGCCGCTCGTAGCGATCGATCCAGTAATCGGCGATCTCCCGCAGGTTAATCGAGGCACGGGTCACGCGTGCCGAATAGGCGCCGCCCGTGATCGCCGACTGGATCGACGCGACCGGATCGCGATGATTGATGACGGTGAAGGCGCCCGGCAACGCGGCGTTGACCTCGCGTAGCTGCTCCATGTGCTGCGGGCATTTGGACACCCAGCGATTGGGTCCCTTCTGCCAGGTCAGCGCCTGCATGGCGCGGCGCATGTAACGCAGCCAGGGCGTACGGTCGGTGGAAAACTGGAAGTCGCGCCAGGCAGGCACGCGCGCGGTCCATTCGATATAATAGCCGCCAAAATCCATTCCCTGGAGTTCGATATCTTCCGTGACGTGATCGGGCGCAAATTCATGCACCGATTTGACGAATGGCAAAAGCGCGTCGGTCTGTGCCCATTCCCGCGCGCACAGATCATGGCGTGTGTCCTTGCCGCCGACGATATAGGGACCGGCGACGGGGCGAATGCCTTCCCAGTGCGGCAGCGAGCGCAAGCGCGGATCGCCCGCCAGCAGCGCGAGAGCGTATGTCGTGCCCGAACGCGGCAGACCGGCAATGATCAGCGGACGGTCGATATCGATCTGCTCGATCTCCGGATAACGCCGAATGAGATCCTCAAGATAAAGGCGGGCCACCGCATAGTTGACGGCTTGGCCGAAGATTCCCGCCCGGCCCAGCGCGGAGAGTCCCTTGTCGTCGTCACAGGCCTTGAGCCACAGCGAGAGCCGGGGGCGGAAGCCATCGTCGCCAAAATCCGACAGGCCCGTGGCTGCGCACGCCGCGGCCAGCACCGCCTCCGGCGTCAGCATAACGGGATTGGCGTCAGCATGGGCAAGCGCCTGCTTCTGCATCTCCGTCAGGACCGGGTGCGCCAGATCGTTGATCCGTAATTTCTCCGCGAGCATTATGACGTCGGCCCCTTCCCCTCTGCAATCGACGCACGCGCCGCGATCATTCGCCCCTCGAGCCAGCCAAGCAGGTCGAAAATCCGGCCTTCGGTATGATCGGCCAGCGCGTCGTGGATCGCCAGTTCGGCCTCTCGCGCCATTTTGTTATTCGGCTCGACCGCGACCGCCATCTCAATGAAATGAAGGGCTTTTTCATTTGCGCCCCCGGCCAGATGGGCCTGCGCCCGGGTTGCGAGCGCCGCCGCGCCCCCCGCCATCTCCACCAGTTCCGGCCAGATCGCACTCGCGGGCGTCGGATAGAGTTCGCTGGTCCGTTCCTGACGGAACCAGCCGGCATATTCCTCCCACACGCTGCGGGCGATCCAGTGCGGCGGGCACCGCCCGTCGCGTGGTGCGAGATTTTCGGGCAGCGCCAACGCGGCAAGGATGTCCGGCAGGGAATCGCCTTTGACCATGCCCTTGACCGTTTCGTCATGGATAAATTGCACCGCATCCCGGACCTTGCCGAGATCGTGGCGGATGCGGTTTGCCCCGGCAATGGGCTGCTCATGCCCGGTGATGAGCAGGTCGGGTTCCAGCGCAAGCAGCCGATCGCAGTCCTGGAGCCAGCGGGGAATGGAACGATCGCGATCGCCGCGCGCGGTATAGAAGTTGGGCAGCGCGCCGTGGATCGCGCCGGCCCAGTTGCCGGTGAACAGGGTCCGTTCGTCGGGCAGCCACAGCGCCAGCGCGTCAAGCGTCTCCCCGCTCGGCAGCGAGATGAGTTGGTAGCGCCGGCCGGAGCAGGTGAAGCCGAGTGCGTCGGCAAAGGTCGTCAGCGGCTCCGGATCGAGCATATCGAACCAGTTATGGGTGGGCGCGCCCGGCGGAGTCATGGCGGCGAGGACGTTCGCATTGCGCGGGCCGAAGAAGGGGCCGAGCATCCTCCGCTCGGCGCAGATCTGGTGGAACATCTGTTGGCAGATCATTTCGGCCTGCGGACCGGCGAACGCCTGCCAGCCGCCGGCATGGTCGGGATGGCTTTGAGTGAACACGATCTTGACGGGATTGAGCGCCCGGCCCAGCAAAGTCTCGAACTTCTCCCGAACGCGGAGCCCCTGCGCGGCGGTTCCGCTATTGACGACGACATCGCCTTCATCGCCGGCAATGACATACGCGTTGGAGGTCGCATGAACCATGGCGATATGGTCATTGACCCACTCGGCCGGCCTGCCGGGGTCCCATGCGATGATGGGCAGGACGATGTGATCGAGCGTTCTGTAGCGCGTCATCGGACCATTTCCTTCAAAGCGTGCGATAAGTAGGAACGGCCGCCATCCGGGCTTCCGTGTCGGGACCGAACCAGACATGCTCGACATAGATGCCGAGCGTGTCGCGCTGATCGGTGTAGAGGAAACGGGCATCGGGACCGACATCGCCTGTATAAACAATGGGCTGGTCCGGCCCGAGTCCGGCGACATGGGCATCCCACTCGGCGAGGCTGCCGTTGATCTTCACGCAGACATGATGAAAGACGTTGGCATGGCCTCCGTCCGCCGGGAGGACATCGCGGTAGATGGAGTCCACGCCGCCGCCCAGGGGCTGGATGAGCTCGATCTGCATATGGTCGACATTGGCGAGCGCGAGACGCAGGCTCATCTCGCCGGCTTGCCCAAAGACGTCCGCAGGAAAGCGCTGTTCCATGACTAGAAATTCGGGAATCCGGTAGATGCCCTTGAATTGTCCAAGACTGCGATCAAGGTCAGGCGTCACCCACGCCACCTGCATGATATTGCCTAAGGCAGGCCTGTCGAACGGCGCGATCATGTGGGTCTCCTCTCGGCCGCGCTCATGGCGACCCCTTACATGCCGGGGTCTAGCGGATCGGCGCTCTCAAAGGGCACCAAATGCTTATGCGGTCGCGCCAAGACTTATTCTATCGCGCCAGGACGCTAGCAGCTACATCCGGCGGGCATTGCGGTAGGCGCTGGGTTGCAGACCCGTGGCGCGGCGAAACGCCGACGAAAAGGCCCCGGCCGTCTGGAACCCGCATTCCCATGCCACCTGCTTGATCGGCATCGCCGTCTCCCCCAGCAGGGCCTTCGCCTTTTCGACCCGGCGTTTGATGGCGAACTCCGTGACGGAGAGGCCGCAGGCAAGCCTGAACAGGCGGCCGAAATGGCGGGGCGACATGCCGCAATGCTCGGCCATCTGCGCCAGCGACGGCGTGGGACCGGCGCAATCCAGCATATCCTCAATAGACCGGATCTGTGCGGCGCCAAGGCGGGCGCCATCGGAATGGGCTTCGGACTGCGGATTATCCAGGTGCCGTCGCAGAAGGATCGCGATTTGCGTGCACAACGCCTCGATCATCAGCGCGGATTGGAAATTCGGTCCGACCAGCTCATCAGCGAGGCGGATCATCGTCTCACGGAGCACCCCGGCGTTCAGATCCAGCATCGCGTTAAGCTGCGACGTCGTCCACTCCTGCATCAACCGATCGTCATTCTCGCCGAAGACGACGCAAATCGATCGCTGCGGTCCCCCCTTCCACAGGCTTTGCAACCGTAAGCGGGGCGGAATGAAAATCATGTCTCCAAATGGGCGGCTATCGTGGCCGGCGACTTCAGGGAAACGCCCGATCGACGTGCCAGGCCGGCCACTGAGCGCCAAATCCACAATGGCCCGTTCCGTAAACGCGTCGACGATCCGTGGAGTCACATGACGGATATCGTGGATTTCCACGCTGACACCTGGCGTAAGGCACTGGGCATAAACGTCGAACTGCAGGTCTTCGCTGCACTCGCCCAAAATGATCGAGCGCCTCTTTTCGGAGGGTGCCGCACTTGTCACTCGCTTCCCTTTCTGGACCTCATCCATCTCCAGAAAAACGCTCCCTGCCTTTGCCATTATCACGGGGGAGCGGGCCTGCAGTCTATCGGCGAGGCGAGAGACTGTCTATCACTCAGAATGAGATCGTTCGATACTCGGCCTGCGAGGGTCGGGAGCAATTGGAAAGCGACCGCACATTCTGCCGGTCGGCCAATACCGTCCTGATGCGCCAGTTTGCCGAAAAGGTGGGGACGTTGCCCAAATGCTGGTGGAGCCGCGGAGTTGATGGACCGAGAGCGTCGCCCTTTATCTCGACGGCGCAAGTCCTGCCACCGGACCGCCCTGCCTCAAGGTGTTGGATTTGGTGTTGGTTGCGGGAGCAGGATTTGAACCTGCGACCTTCAGGTTATGAGCCTGACGAGCTACCGGGCTGCTCCATCCCGCGACACTGGTTTTGCCTCAAGCGCCTGC
>Ga0182749_1000749_pt1 | contig 28006 bp, 28 predicted proteins | sample eDN3rd37CKraftMG_FD_128875 | JGI IMG/M metagenome (GOLD analysis project Ga0182749, IMG submission 128875) | Enriched Miracle-Growth compost microbial communities from Emeryville, California, USA - eDNA 3rd pass 37_C Kraft MG (version 2) (version 2) ...
AGCCCACGCATCGTCGCTGAATCGTCAACTATCAGAACTTTAATTTTCTTCATCGCGGCAAACCGGCTTTCTTCCGGTAGCTCGTGATCCCATCGGTTTGGAGGGAGTTCATGGCGGGCCCGGAGACGCGCTCCGAATGTCCGATGTAGAGGGCGCCGCCGCCCTCGATCATATTCGACAGCCGGCGCCAGATCATTGCCTGCGTATCGCGGTCGAAATAGATGACGACGTTGCGGCAGAAGATGGCGTTGAATGGCCCCCGGAACGGCCAAGCGCCCATCAAATTGAGTTCGCGAAACGAAACAAGCGACCGGGCCGCATCGCAGACGCGCATCGCGCCTGCGTCTCCGGGCACCGGCTCGAGCCATTTCGCGCGCATATCCTTTGGAATTTCCGCCAGTTCCTCTTTGCGATACTGGCCTTTTTTTCCATGCGCGACGACGTGCGGGTTGAGATCGGTCGCAAGAATCCTGATGTCTCGTTCGGCTGCGTCTGGGAATACCGATAGGACGGTCAACGCCATCGAGTACGGCTCCTGGCCCGTCGAGCATGCCGCAGACCAGAGCCTGATGCGTCCGCCGTTCCTTACATGGTCGGTCAGCGGCTCAAGAATGGATTTGCGAAGATGATCGAAGTGGTGCGGCTCCCTAAAGAACCGCGTGACGTTTGTCGTCAGCGCTGCGATCATGCTGCCGCGTTCGGTCTCGCTTTCACGGACCGTGCTGCAATACGCGGCAAAGGTAGCAAGGCCCAAAGACCGCAATCTTTTGGCAAGGCGAGAGTAAACGAGCGTCGCCTTGGATTCCGGCAGATCGATTCCGGCTTCTGATTTCGCAATTTCTGCTATCGCAGCGAAATCGGCGGCCGAAAACTCGAACTCTCCCGTTACGAGCGCTTTTGATGATCTCGCGGATGAACGCTGAACCGCAGTGGTCATGCTGCCGCCTTCGCGTTGATCGGCAGAACGCTATCGAGCGTTACGATGCTGATCATACGACCATCGACCGCATATACGCCTTTGACGAACGTCTTCGCCATATCCGAAGCGATGTCGGGCGTCGGCTGCATCGATGCTTCCGATGACGTCAGAATGTCCGAGACGGCATCGACAAGCAGACCGACGATCTGCTGATGAATATGGACGACGATGATGACGCTGCGCGGCGTCGGCTCGGTCAGCCCGAGGCCGAAGCGCATCGCAAGATCAACGATCGGGAGCACAGCACCCCGCAAGTTGATCACGCCGCGGACATACGGCGGCGCATGCGGCAACGGTGTTGCAGGCGTCCAGCCGCGGATTTCCCTTACACCCATGATATCGACGCAGAACTCTTGCGCGCCGACGCGAAAAGCCACGAATTCGTTGTTCGCAGAGTTGGCCGCGAAGCCGTTCTCTTGCATGACCCTCATCCTCCCGTTCCATAGTGCAGTTCGCCCGACAACGACTCTTCAAACGATGAGGTTACCAACGCATCGACGTCGAGTATGAGGGCGACGCGCCCATCTCCGAGGATGGTCGCGGCTGCGATTCCAGCTACTGTGCCGTAGTTTGCTTCCAAACTTTTGATGACGACCTGCCGCTGATCCTGGATCGAATCGACCAAGAGCGCGTTGCGCGTCCCGCCGCCGGTTTCAACGAGGATCGCGACGCTGTTCTCAGGTTGCGCGGGCGTATCCCGGAAACCGAGTTCCGCACCGAGGTCGATCAGAGGAACAAAAGTCTCTCGGATCGACATCACGCGACCTTCGGCGCCGAGTCCGTGAATATCCGTCTTCTTCGGTTTCAGGGTCTCGACAATTGCTGTGAGCGGAACAACTAAGGTCTGCCCGGCGACGGAGACAGCCATGCCATCGAGAACGGCAAGCGTCAGCGGTAGACTCATCGAGAACGTGGAGCCGAGGCCCGGTCGCGACGAAATCGAAATGCGGCCACCGAGCGCTTGAATCGAGCGCTTGACGACGTCCATGCCGACGCCGCGCCCGGAAATGTTGGAGATCGTTGCAGCGGTTGAGAAGCCCGGTAAAAAGAGCAAATTGTCTATGTCGCTGTCCGAGAGTTGCGCATCGGGCGGGATCAATCCCTTCTTGATCGCGGATGCGAGAACCTTCTGCCGGTTGACGCCAGCACCATCGTCGGAAATCTCAATGACGATGCGACCGGACCGGTGGGCGGCCGTCAATCGGACTGTCCCTTCAGCTGGCTTACCTGCTGCGAGGCGCACCTCGGGCGCTTCGATACCGTGGTCGACGGCGTTGCGTATCATGTGCGTCAGGGGCTCGGCCAAGCGCTCGACGACCGTCTTATCGACTTCCGTCGCTTCACCTTCGGTCTTAAGACGCACTTCCTTGCCGGTAGCGTCGGCGACTTCGCGAACCGTGCGGGACATACGCTGGAACATTGGCTTAACGGGCTGCGCGCGTATCGCCATGACGCTTTCCTGAATTTCGCGCGTAAGCTGCTCGAGTTCCTCAAGACCGATGACAACGGACGATGAGCCTGCAAAGTTCGCTTCAATGACGCGCTGAGACAGCATCGCTTGATTGATCACGAGTTCGCCGACGAGGTTGATCAAACGATCGACGCGGTCGAATTCGACGCGGATGGTCGTCTGGGTCGGGACGGGGGCTATTCTCGCCTCGGGCTTGGCCGCATCGGCGCTTAGCGCATGGACCGTCGCCGGCTCGGAGCTTGGCGACTCAGCCGGAGACATTTCTTCCTTCAACGCTGATGCATCCTTGTCCGCTTCAACCGGCAATTCTGGCGTGGGGTTCGGTGCTTCTGCAGATGTGCTGCCGAGCGCTTGGGCCAATAGCGCTGCGATATCGGCGTCCGACACCTCAGCTTGACCGTCGGCCTCTATGGCCAACTCCGCTTCGCCTTCGACGAATTCAAATACCTCGCGGACGGCAGCAATCTCTTCCTCCGATGACAAGCGCACCGACCAGGAAAGGTAAGCGCCGTTCGGATCGACCTCGTCGAGACTTGGTACTGCCGAGGCATCGCAAGTCGCTTGCATCGTGCCGAGACGGTTCAATTCGCGAAGCACCAGAACAGCTTCGTTGGCATTATCGTAAAGTTCGGAGCGCGGCGTAAAATTGATGCGATATTGGTGCGGTGCATTTGCTACAGGGGCTGCTTCGACCGAAAGCTCGGGCAATCCGAAGTCGATGACGGTCGGTTGAAAGTCGATCGGTTCTTCAACCTCTTCGACGCCGTCGACCATGGTCAGCGCCTTAACGTCGGCGGCAATACCTTCGTAGCTCGCTTCGTTGATTTCCCGGCCGTCGCGCGATGCTTCAACCAAGTCCGCGAGAACGTCGGCGGCGCGCAACATGATCTTCATCACATCCGGCGTCGGCGTAAGCTTGCCGCCGCGTACATGATCGAGCGCGGTTTCAAACGTGTGGGCAAACTGTACGAGTTCCGAAAGCTTGAACGCGCCTGCTCCGCCTTTGATCGAGTGCACCGCGCGAAAGACGGCGTTCACCGTTTCGGAATCGGCGTTGCCCTCATCCATTGCGAGCAAACCAAGCTCCATTTCGGAGAGCTGCTCTTCGCACTCCTGGAAAAAGGTCTGCCGTATCGCCGCCATTGAATCCACGACCGTTCCCCCTTTCGTCGCGTTAAGCTGCAACCCGCCGTATGGCCGCGATGAGCTTCGTCGGCTCGAACGGCTTAACGATCCAGCCGGTCGCACCGGCTTCCTTGGCGCGCTTTTTTTTTGCCGCGTCGCTTTCGGTCGTCAGGACAAGGATTGGAACCTTGCGATAGCGATTGTCCTTGCGAACCGCTTCGATCAGTCCGAATCCGTCCATCTTCGGCATATTGATATCCGTCACGATGACATCGGGCGTAGAAGCCCGCAGGACTTCGAGGCCGTCGACGCCGTCAACGGCTTGCAGGACATTGAATCCTGCTTCGGCGAGAGCCATTTTCAGCATATCGCGCATCGTACGCGAATCATCGACTGTGAGTATCGTCTGCGTCATTGTTGAGATCCTTCGAGCAGCAGATCTTCGTGCGGCAATCCGATGAGGGCCATGGTCTCAAGCAGCTCTGCACTCGCACCCGTCACGCGATAGCTCTGTTGGTCGGCCTGCCAGGTGCGAGCTGCGGCGACCAGAACTTGCAGCGACTGCGCACCCACCCGGCGGACCTGGCTTGCATCGACGACGATTGCGTTTCCCCGGTGGGCAAGCAGCATTTCCTTGATTGACGATGCCGCGGACGAATCGAGACAATCCGGGAGCATCAGGCATTCCGGATTGTGCTCCGCCACGGCTGCCAGCGTCTCGGAGCTTTGATCTTCAAAAGCCACGACTTCTGCCGCTGTTGCTATGTCGGCTTTCGCTTCTGGTTTTGTTTCAGCTTTCGCGCGATTGACTTTCGAGCGGCCGCGTGTGCCGCCCGATTTTTGCTTTGCCCGCGGCATTAGAATTCCTCCCAACCCGCGTCTGCACCGGCGTTGTGATGACGGGCGCTGCCGTTGACAGCGACTTTAAGCTTAGCAGCGGGCCGTGCAGCGCGTGCTGTCGGTTTGGTTGCTTCACGGCGCGATGCCATCTCAACGACCGTATCGTCGCCTGTTTTGAAGCGGCTGACGAGCTGCGCAAGCTCCTCCGTCTGCTGGGCAAGCGTCTGCGTCGCCGCCGTCGCCTCCTCGACCATGGCCGCGTTCTGCTGCGTCACCTGATCCATTTCATTGACAGCGGTATTGACCTGCTCGAGACCGTGCGCCTGCTCGTTGGCGCTCGCCGCAATTTCGGTCACGATCGAGTTGATCTCGGCGACCTGCGTAACGATACGTGTCAGAGCGAGCCCTGTCTCACCGACCAGCTGGACACCCTGAGCAACTTGACCTGTCGAAGCCGATATCAATCCCTTGATCTCCTTCGCAGCCTCGGCCGAGCGCTGAGCTAATGCACGAACTTCGGATGCGACGACGGCGAAGCCGCGTCCTGCATCGCCTGCGCGTGCGGCTTCAACGCCTGCGTTCAACGCCAGGAGGTTGGTCTGGAAAGCGATCTCGTCGATCACGCCGATGATCTGGCTGATTTGCTTTGACGAGTTCTCGATGCCGGTCATGGCCTCGATGGCTCTGCGGACGACTTCGCCGCCCTTTTCCGCATCGGCCTTCGCGACTGAAACGGTTTCTCGTGCGTGTGTCGCCCCGCTCGCCGTCTTGTTGACGGTATCAGTGATTTCTTTGACCGCGGCCGCCGTCTCTTCGAGGCTTGCGGCCTGATTTTCAGTCCGGCGGGAGAGATCGTCGGAAGCCTGCGAGATTTCCTCGGTTCCGAGCTTGATGCTGTCCGCGCCTTTTTTGACCAGCGAGATCGTGCTCTTCAAAGTCGAAGCCGCTGAGTTGAAGTCTGCCTTGAGTTTTGCAAACTCCGGCGCGACGTCGATGTAGAGTCCTGTTTCGAGATCGCCGGCGGCAAGCTCGGAAAGCGCCGCACCGAGCGATTCAACCACGACATGGATCTGCTTCTCGGCCTCGATCTTTGCGGACTGGGCTTGCTCAAGCTGGCCCATCATCAAATTCATCTGGCTTACGATCGGCTCGTATTCCTGGATGACCTTCTCGTCGATCCTGTGCGAGAAATCGCCTCGCGAAATGCGGTCTGCTGCAGACGTGAAGGCGTCCATAAACCGCTCGTGCTCTTTGGCGTAATGATCGCCCTGTTCTTGCTGCTGTTTGGCAGCTTCGACAGCAGCATCAGTCATCGCCTTGTTCTCGACGAGAGCTTCTTTGAAGCGCTCCAGGGCGTGAGCTATTCCGCCATTCTCATTCGTGTCCGCCAGGCAGGGAATATCCACGCTCAGATCCTTATGGCTGAGCTGGTCCATAGCGCGGACAAGATTAGCAAGCCGGCTCGTAATACCTCGCGAGATCATCGCGACGAAGAACACGGCGGCGATGGTCGCGGCGATTAACAGAGCGAGCGTGCTATAGAGTGCCGAGCTATCGGCGCTTGCGTGATTTTCTGCGAGGTTGATGAACAGGCCTGCGGCAGCATCGGCGGCAGAGCTTGTCGCGTTGCTCGCATTATCCACTGCATCCCGGAAATCGGCACCGAGGGCGGCGTTCTGATAATTGGCAGTTTTGATGCGGGACGCGATTTGATCGAGCTGGGCCAGGAGCTCGTTTGCAGAGGTCCCGAATATCCGCTTAGCTTCGCCCGACGTATCATTGGTGAACAGATCAGCAAGCGGCTTGCGCAAATTGTTAGAAGCGTCTCGCAGCGTTGCGTAATTCATAGCCAGCGCCGCTTCTCCTGCGGGTGCGGAGGTTAGCGTCTCGCTAAGCCTTGCGAGCGCCAGCTTCACCGGCGTCAGACGCTTAATAAAGATATCCTGCGCACTGCTGGTATCGATCGATGGATCGACGGTAATACCTGAGGCATCAGCAAGTTTGTCCAGCAAAACGGCCGCCCGTGCGACTTTTTCCGTTTCCGTACGCGCGGACGTGAAGGCGTTGATAGCCGACTCGAGACCGAAACTCTGCCTGACGCTGGACGTGACGGCTGCGTGACCAACGGTTGCATTGCCCGTTCTGGAATTCGTGTCGGACGTTATATCCTGCCAAATGGCTTGCCCAAGTTTCGCACCCGACACTTCCGTCTCGATCGTGCGGATCTGCGCGAGCTTATTTTCTGTATAGATGTACAGCTGCGCCAACGACGGAATTAGAAAAATCGACGATATAAGAGCAAGCCGACGCGGCATTGACCATTTGCTGTTGATGTACCCGATGACCATGTCTTTTGACCTGTTCTAAGTGACTGTTGATACGTCTCTTCAATTCGATGAGTGGCGCGCCGTTACATGGGGCGCGCTTCAACACGTCAATGCGGTTGAAGCCGGATATGTTTTTGGAAGCTTGTATGGCCTTGTCGGCGGACGACGGCTCGTCAGGCGCGGCCAAGCCATCGCAATATTCGCGAGGATCAGCGTTTTTTTTCGATCCGATAGCGATATCGGATGCATTCGAGCATGCGCCATGAGGGTGTTCCTGCTTCCAAGAGCGCGGAACATGTCGGGTTATAGCCGACCCGGTTGCGCGGCGTCATGCCTATGATTTGTCGAATATCAAGCAACCGTTCGCTACAATTAATCGGCAAAACTATCGAATTCGTTTACGAGCGGAATATTGCCGATATTTTCGAATAAATGCTTTTTAAGTAATGGGACGGCCTACTTTTTTCATTGCCCTCGGATTCAGGCCTGTTTTTCCCGTGTAATTTCCCCGCCGGGCAATAGCTCGATTCTGTCTTTTCGGTCATGTGGGGGAGTGTGATTCGGGCGTTATCGCTTCAACCATGAAATTCGGCGCGGAGGCTTTATATATTTGACGCCCACGGAAATGTCGTCCACGTGGACGATCTTGCACCTGACGATGAAATCGTCGCCTGGAATTTCGAGATCGAATTCCGGTTCGATCAAACCCGGCTTGGAAAGTTTGATTCGCGCTCCAGCATCGGAAATATCGACGATAAAGCCGGCCATTCGCCGCCCGTCATTCAGAAGCACGGCGGCAGGCTTGAATACAGTCCGCCTTCCGAATTGACGCCGATCTGATTGCTTCTTTATCGCCACGTCGCCTCGATCTTTCTTCGCAGCAACCATGGCTGCAATAACTTGCATCGGCCTGGAGACTACAAGATTCGGTAGAGACCGTTCTAGTCCACGTCCAATTGTCGGCGACAGCCTACCAATCCTGATCGGCACGTTATGGCGGCAATCGCCGCTCACTTGCAAATGCAAAGCGCCGGAGAGCGGCTTCAGCGACGCCACGTTGCGCAAGCCTGAATCCAACTAATCCAACTTTAAGATATTTCGAGCAAATTTTTTGGTTGTCGCGGCCGAACTGCTCCGGCGCAACATCGAATCGGGCAAATGGCGTATGGCACTCAATATTGATGGATTAGCCTCGAGCGCGGCCGCCAGCCGCAGCCCGGCGAAGCGCAGCGCGTCCGCGAAGCCAGTCTTGACTCAGTCTTGGGTATCGAATGGACTTTCGTCCGCAGTCGACCAGTTTGGGATCGTATCCATTACGGACGCGAACGGGCGCATTTTGCACGTCAACGATGAATTCGTTCGCGTGAGCCAGTACCAACGCGCCGGAGTCCTTGGCCGAACCCATGCCATCCTGAAGTCAGGGCACCATTCATCCGATTTCTGGTCAGACGCCTATCAGGTGCTCGCCCGTGGCCAGACCTGGCGAGCGCCGCTGCTCAATCGGGCCAAAGATGGTGGGTTCTATTGGGTCGATGCGCTGATCGTGCCGCTTAAATCCCGTGACCAAATTAAGGGCTATCTCTCTATCCAAAAGGACATATCGGAAGACGTAGCGCTTCGTGCAAACCTTCAGGAGCGCGACGATGTTCTTCAGGCAATCTTCCATAGCTTTCCGGGCGGCATCGCCGCGTTCGACAAATCTCATCGTCTCATTTTGTGCAATGATAAGCTGAAAGAGTTATTCGGATATTCCGACGACCTGTTTGAAAATGGTCGGCCTACCCTCGAGCAGCTTTATAGGCTCAATGCGACTCGCGGCGAATATGGTCCGGGAAATGCCGAGGATATCGTCCGATCCCGCTTCCAGATTGAAAAGTTCAACAACGGTCAGACGCTCCGAACGCGTCAGCCTGACGGAACGCATCTTAAGATCCAATGCATCCCGTTGCCAAATGGCGGTTTCGTCATGGCATATACGGGCATCGTCGAGGACAAGCACGATCAGGCGACGCAATCAGATTCTCACACTACGCTCGGCTTCTGTGAGTCGCCGATGAACGAACGGCCCAGCCGGCGGCATCAACTCTCGGCCGAATTGCGCGAAGCCCTCGAGAACAACAGGTTTCAGCTTCACTATCAACCCATTGTAAACATCAAGACTCGCCGGATCGTCGGTTGCGAAGCTTTGATCCGTTGGTCTCATCCCGAACGCGAATTGATTCCGGCGTCCGAGTTTATACCTGTCGCAGAAGAGTGCGGTCTTATCGGCGAAATCGGAGACTGGGTACTGAAAGCAGCCTGCGCGGAAGCACGGCGCTGGCCCGACGACATATGGATCGCGGTCAATATATCTGCCGCCCAATTCAATGGCCCAGACCTTGTCGACAAAATTATCAGATTCTCGAAAGGGCTGCCCCTTTCCCGTCTCGTTCTCGAAATCACCGAAACGCTTTTGATGAAGGATCGCGACGCCGCGGCCCTAACGCTCAGCAGTCTCAAGAAGCTCGGCGTGCGCTTCGCTATCGACGATTTTGGGACCGGTTTCTCGTCCCTGAGCTATTTGCAAAGTTTCCCGTTCGACAAAGTCAAGATCGACCGGTCATTTGTGTCGAATATCTCTAATCAAAAGCGCTCTTCCACGCTTCGCCGCTCGATCATCCAGCTTGGTTACAATCTCGCCATGACGAGCGTTGCCGAAGGCGTCGAAACGGAGCAGCAGCTCGATCTGCTGCGCGCCGAGGGTTGCATCGAAGCTCAGGGCTTTCTGTTTTCTCCCCCGGTGCCGCCAGAGAGAGTGCGGGAGTTCTTTTCGAGATCGTTTTGATTAGCGCGAATACCGCGCCGACAGAGTAACGTTGAAAGGTTGTAAATGATAGGCGCGTTACGAAAATATTCCGAGCCGGCGAAAAGGTGGCGCGCGCCCATTTCTTCAAGCGAGCCCTTGATGGGGAATGCGCTTTTTGAAGCGCTTGTTTGCGAATTTCATTGGACGGCGTTGCAAGTCGGCGGGATCTGCTGCTGCATGAATGCGAGCCTCGCCTCGCGGCGGAGCTGGATGCTCCGGTCGTGCAGTAATCTGGTGCCCGTTGAATCACAGGTTGTGAAAGCGTGGTTGCGATCATCGCAGGAATTCGAACTACCGAAGGAATTAGTGGCCGGCGTCAGGCGGATCTATTTCGATCTGGTTGACGCCAAGAACCTCGCGCAGCCGTTGATCAACAATGCCGGCGTATTGATCGCACCGACGATACCCTACGCAAAGCTAGAACAGATCGCCGCCGTCTGGCGAAAACTCGCGGACGATTGCCGCGATATCGCGCTAGAACTTGAGCCTCAGACGCGCTGGAGACTCGGCAGCGCATATACCGAGAATGCGCTCGTGCTCGGCAAATTTCTAAAGGAAGCGGTTTCCGGATCGCGGACCTACGTCAATCATTATGGCGAGGTGGCGATGCCAATCCTGCCTAAGAGGCGGAGAGCGCCGAGATTCGCCCTAGGACAGCCTTGCAAGATCTCATGGGAGAACGGTTCAGCAATCGCTTTTGCCCGTGACATTTCGAAGATCGATTTGCGACTGAATTGTGAATCAGCCTTTCGGCTGAAGGACTCGATTATTGTCACCTTGAGAAACGGACGAACACTCCGAGCTCTGGTGGTCTGGCGCATGGACGGAGCGATGGATATTCGGCTTGAGACTCCGCTGGACGGAAATGACGTGCTGATTTCCGGCTGAGGCGGCCCGCCTAGAACACGCGGCGATCATGTAGTCGCGCAATCATTCGCGATCCTATCTAATGCAATTTCGGCCTGCGGCTTTCGCTTCATAAAGCTTGGCGTCCGCTCTTTCGAGCAGCGACTCCGGACCCTCGTCAGCCTGGAGCTGCGCGATGCCAAATGATGCCGTTACCGTACCAATCGGGGCACCAGTCTTGTGATGCATCCACTTCTTACTTTCCAACTCCGAACGGATCTGTTCACCGACATTATGCGCGCCATCAATTCCCGTATGGGGCAGCACAAGAACGAATTCTTCGCCGCCGTAACGCACCGCGGTGTCCCGGCCTTTGGTATTCTTGGACAACAGTTCTCCAAACCGTCTCAAAATTTCGTCTCCAACGGCATGTCCAAATGTATCGTTGATACTTTTGAAATGGTCGATGTCAGCCATAACCAAACAAAGCGGCTCCTTGAACTCGGAAGCCGCCTTGACCTCGCGCGGCAAGTTTAGCTGAAGCCAATGCCGGTTCTTCAAACGCGTCACCGCGTCAAGCATACCGAGCCGCTGGCTTTCACTGAGGCTCGTCCTAAGCTTCTCGATTTGCGACTGAGATTGCTGCAACCGCAAGCCTAACGTATCCACTTCATTCTGGATCCGGGTATTTTCACTGATGAGCCGCTGTACGACAGCCCGAATCTGATCGGTGGATGTCAACGACGGGAGCGTTTTATTGACCTTGGCGAGAGCTTCGGAATGCGAGCTGCTAAAATCGATGTGCTGCTTCAGTATATTCAGCAGCGCAAAAACCTCATCGTCGAGGTCCTGCCCAACCTTGTCGAGCTGGTTCGATATTTTTGAATCCTTGCGCCGCATCTCGCCGCCAGTGACGAACTGCCAAGCGCCTACAGCAAAGGCCATGAAACAGACGGTTACCGAACCGACCAACACCGCAATCGAGAGCGGGTGCGATCCGAGGCGCACAATGCGCCCTCGGGAATCAACTTCCGCAATCTGCCACGTCAGATCATGCCAACTCGCCCATTGCGTCAGGCCGAAATCGGAACGCATCCAACCATTCCAAAGAAAATAAGCTGAACAAACAGCAACTATGCTCGCAAGCATGATCGCGACGGGAACGGGGAGTTGCCTTGACGTTATCGTGCTCATCGGCTCCTGCTCGGTTTAGTTCCGAAATATGATAATTGACGTGCCGTCCGTATGCGTCCTATCCGTCGAGACGCAATTGCACCTATTTCTAAAGACTATTTCTAATTGAAATCGACGGAAGCTTCGAACAGCATATGATATTCGTCAGACTACGTACAAGCGATAATCCCGAACATGAGTCGTCAATATCCGCAAGGGATCTTTGCTTATTGACGGCTGATTCGCGCAACCACTCGGATACTGAGTGCGGGCGTTATTTAAAACCGGTTGCTATTCTGACGTAAAGCTGCTCGGTGAATACCTTGAGCAAACCGCCACTGTAGCTGCCCGTCATCAAAATAATCAAAAATCCGGCAATAATTTTTGGAACAAAGGTCAGGGTCATTTCCTGAACCTGTGTCAGCGCCTGAAAAAACGCAACTGTAACTCCGATAATCATAGCTGCCGCTATGACAGGACCGGCAAGGACTATCGTCAGCCAAATGGCCTGCTGAACGATTCCGAGAGCATCACCTTCCGACATCAGAATCCCAACGTAACGCCGGAGGTAATCGGAACCTTAGTGCCATCATCGAGGATTGCGGTGGTACCTGTATCGTCGATCTGGACCGAAGCTATGATGCCTGACGCGCTGCCGTCAGCAGAGACCAAAGTGTGGCCTACCATCGTACTCGCCTGCGAGATGCTTGAATTGACCAGGAGCTGGTCGAGCTTCGAATTCGTGTTGATGCCCTGTTCGACGCTGGAGAACTGCGCGATCTGCGACATGTATTCGGTCGAATCCGTGGGATTTAGAGGATCCTGGTTTTGCAGCTGCGCCACCATCAACTGCAGGAAGTCATCATAGTTGAGGGTCGCACTGTCGGCCGAGTTCGAATTGCTCGACGTATTTTGGGTACTCGACGTCGCACTGGTTGCCGGAATCGTGGTCATGCGACCTCCTTGCTGGGTTCCTGCATCTTGACGCTCGTGGCTTCCAGTGGAATGAGCGTCCTCACCTTCTTCAAAGCTTCGAATGGGCGTTCGCTGTCGAGCAGTTCGCCCACTTCAGCCAAACCCTGTAGGATCTTTCCGTCTCTTACACTTACGAGAAGGTTTGCGACCGATTCCTTGGCCATGCTCCGCGCCTTCATGTGCAAGGCCGGATCCATCAGCATCATCTGAATCATAAAGTAGAGCTGGCGAAGCGGGGTCGTCGTCTCTTCGGGCTTCATTACATGCTGCTCAAGAAGAAAGATGACGTCGTTCATCAGCTCGACGCTGACTTTCCGATCAACCTTGAGCACGCCGCCGTTGATGAATATACGCTCTCCGGCGCGTAACGTGATTTTAAGGCCGCCGCTCATCAAAGACCTTCCGCGATGATATTCGAGACGTCGATCAGTCCCGAGAAGTTTCGCGATTTTCCGTTACTGATCGCCTCCGCCTCTTTCAGTATCCAGATTCCGATGGATATGAGTTTCGCGCGCACATCATCCGGAAGCGCATTTTCCGGCTTTACAAGATCTTCGAGCAGGAAACTCCAGAGCCGATTGAGAAAGCAGATGGCATCAATAGCCTCGCGCGATTGCGGTCCCGCCTTCTCAGCGGCCTTGAGCATCGTGACGGATTGATCGAGCGCAAGGCGCTCGTTCTCGCGCTTTCGGCCGCTCGATTCACTCAGCGTCTCTTCGTAGGAGAACTTGTACATTGTCTTATTCCGGTCGTTCAGTCGTACGCGCACAAAGCTTATGACGTGAGATAATCCATGATGCTCAGGTTGCTCAGGCGATTGGTGACGGCATACGCGGCTTCGAGTGCTGTCGAGAGATCCGATATCTTCGTCGTTACTGCAGCTGTATCGACACTCTCCAAACCGTCGATCGATTTATTGAGGAAATCGATTTGAGTGTCGATCTGATCATTGGAGTCCGAGACGCGCTGCTGAGTGACGCCAAGAAAGGATTGAACCTTCGTCAAAGACCCGATGCCATTGCTGACGAGCTGCGTCGCCTGCTGCATGACGACTTGCTGTGTGGCGCTGTTCAGGTTCTGAAATCCCAGACCAGAGATCATCGTGAACGCCTGCGTCAGCTGGCGAAACGTGTTGTCATTGGCCGTTACCGACGTATCCGCGGTCTCGGTTCGCGAAATCCGGCTATTCACGGGTTTATCGGAAGCCGCTGACCAGTTTGCGGACCAATTGGCGTCGGAGAAAAGGTTGCTGAACTCGTTGTTGAGAAAATCCTGCATGTCCGAAGCGGAAATCGAGGAGACGTTCGGATCGTCGGGACTCATTCCAAACTTGGCGACGAAAGCATTCTTGATTGCCTGCGCGCCATCAGACGGCGGATCACCGTAGAAATCGTCCATCGGCTTCACGTCTGAATTGATGCCGGCGAAGAGATACTGGCCGTCCAAAGACGTGTTGAGCTGATCTTGAAGCGATTGCATCGACGCCTGTGCCTGCTGCACGAGCGTGTCTTTTATGGACCCGGAGGATTGTGCAGGCGTCAAAGCATTCAAAAATGCCTGGCTCGTCGTGGCGAGCGTATTTAGTGCCGCCTGCGATCCTTGCATTCGGGTGAGCACGATCGAGTTCGTATCCTTGATCGACTGTATTTGATCCATGTCCTGCCGCAGCGAGACCGATACGCCGGTCTGTGCGCCAAGCGTCAATCCCACGTCCGCATAACGGCCCGTCGAAAGTTCCGTCTGCGCATCGACCAAGCGTTGCTGAATTCGAGCAATCGAAGCTTTGGTTTCGCTCGATAAGGACGCTGTCGATATGAATGTCGGTGTGATCATGGCATTAACTGAATGACTGGAGGAGCGTTGTAAGCATGTCGTTTACAGTATTGATCAGCCGCGACGACGCTTGGAAGGTGCGTTCCAGGTCGAGGAGATTTGTCATTTCCTCGTCGAGATTGACGCCAGTTGTCTGCGAAAGCGATGAGGCTGCGCGCTGCGCTACTGTGCTACGGTAATCAGCTTCCGCGCCCGCGGACTGCCGCAACGCTTCGAGCCATGACACCGAGTTTTTGGCGTAGTCGGAGAGTGAGGACGACGTCGGAAGCTGGGTCGACGCATCGAACGTCTGTGTTGCTCCGAGGCTCGATATCAGATCTTGAATCCGGCCCGTGAAGGATGCCCCGTTCGACGTGTTATAAGTATATGCCGGGTTTCCGGGATTAGAGATGCCGCCATCGCGGATGAGAGTGGCATCGCCCCCCTGAGCTGGATCAACGTTTGCATTGACTTTGATGGAACTGGCTAGCCCCGGGACGAGGGTGTCTGATGGCGGCAGAGCGGGTCCGCCTGAATAGGTAAAAAGGCCCGCAGCCGCAGGCAGCGTCGGCGTGGGTGACTGATCAGTCTCCGCGAACGCATTGATGAGCCCGCCAGCCATGGCGTCCAGCTGGCTTTGATATGTCACCGCGATATCGTCGCGCACGGAAACCAGTCCTGCGAGTTTGCCGGACTGGATCTCCATGATGTGTGGCGTGCCAGCAATCGGAACGCCATCGGCATAGACCGCGGCTCCGGTTGCCCCTGCGGCGAGATTTGCCGTCTGCTGGAACGTGACCTGACGGGGCGACTTGTCGAACAGCGTCACGCCGCTGTCCGTATAGATCGCCATGTCGCCGTTATCACGCGTGACGGTGCGTATGCCAACTTCGTTCGAAAGCTGCTTCAACACAGCATCGCGAGCGTCGAGAACGTCGGTGATATCGCTGCCGTTGCTCGTGCCCTTGATGACTTGATTATTCAGGGTTTGGAACTGGGACAGCAGGCTGTTGATGTTGGACACCGAGGTGGCGATGTCCGAGTCCGCCTGCTGACGAACCTGCGTTACTGCCGCCGACGCCGAGTTGAGCGCATTAGACAGGTCTTTTGCCGCCGAGACGACGCTTGCCGCGACAGCGGAATTCTGCGGATCGCCTGAGTACGTCTGCAGCGAGGCGCTCAGCTTTGCCATCAGTGCTGCCGGCGAATGCTCTGCATCGGTGTCGTCGACAGTATTTTGCAGTTGGTCGAGCGCAGAGGTAATGGAGGTCTGCGCTTGGCTACTCGAGTTGGCGGTGAGATAAGCGTTGAAAAGAAGTTGGTTTGATGTGCGGCCGATCAAGGGAATGCTGACACCAACGCCAGGACCGCTGACGATCGTCGCAGTCTTTCGCGTCGCATCGGAATCATTAACGCGCGCGATGTTCCTCGACACGACCGAGATTTGCTCGGACGTTGCCTGAAGACTTGAGCGCGCGGTGTCTACACTTAGCGTAAGCGACATCAACTAGACCCTCTAGTAGAACGCCCTACTACCGCACGAGATTGACGAGCACGTCCAAAAGCTCAGTTCCGGTCTGGAACACTTTGGAATTCGCCGTATAGCTGCGTTGCGCTTCGACCATCGTGGTGAGTTCAGATGCGAGGTCGACGCTCGATTTTTCGAGAGCGCTGGATACGACCTTGCCAAGCGATCCGGTGTTGGCTGTTCCGAGCTGGAGGTCGCCCGAATCCTTGTTTGTCGCGAACACGTTTCCTGAGATAGCCGTCAGGTTGTCGGGGCTGGCGACGGTTGCCAGCGGAATCTTGAACGCATCGACGCGCGATCCGTCAGCGTAGACGGCGGTTACAATGCCCTCGTCGCTGATCTCAAGTCTGTCCACGGCTGACGGGCCGTTGCCGTTGGCGGTGACGCTGGCCGGTGTGTAGTCGCCGGCAAGCTGTGTGGTTTTGCTCATGTCGAAACTGAGCGTCGCACCATTTGGAATGCTCACCGAAAGCGTCGCGGGACTCGGCGACGTCATCTTGCCCGTCGTTCCGTCGAAGACCAAATTCTGGGTCGTAAGCAGCGAACCTGCAGCATAGGGGAAATTGCTGGCGCCGCCTGAAGCTGCTCCATCGTGATTGTAGACAGAGATTTCCCACTGATTGTCCGCAGTCTTTGCCGAGTAGACGTCGAGCGTGACTTTGTGACCGAGGTTGTCATAGGTGACAACGGACGTCAGACCAGAATAGTCCGCGCCAGCGACATTGGCGGATGGAAGACTGGTCGAGACGGCTGCATCCGACGGCAAATTGACCTGGAATGTGCCGGAGGTCGATGGCGTGGCCTTAAGCCCGAGGCTCGCCGTTCCAACGGGCACCAAGCCCGCGGCGCTGTTGATCACCGAACTGCTGCCGCCGTTCAGGAGATCGTATCCGAGCAACGTAAAGCCAGCGGCGTTCACGAGTTCGCCGTTGGTCGACACGAAACTTCCCGCGCGTGTCAAGTACGGGGTCCCGGACGGGCTCTGAACCATGAAGAATCCGTTGCCGCTGATCGCGAGATCGGTCGGTGAGGACGTGTAAGTCAGATCGCCTTGATGCGTGATGGCGCGGCGCGCAATCGTCGACACCGAGCCTGGAACATATGATGCTACGTGCCCTTCGGCGACGAGTGTAGCGAATTCCGCCGAAGCTTCCTTGTAACCGGTCGTGTTGACGTTTGCGATATTGTCCGCAACTGTGCCCATACGGTCAGATTGAACAGACATCCCCGAGATGCTGGTAGTCATTAGTCCGTAAAGGCCCATCGACACTCTCCTGGTCGCGAATGATGCTCGGAATTGAAGCACCTGGGCCTTGCGTGAGACTGTTTGCCGGGTCTTCCGCGGCAGCCGATTGTTCTTCTGCGGCGAAGTCCTTGAGGCGATAACCGAGAAACCTCTGGGAATCGATTGGATCGTATCCAAGCCGCTGCTTCAGACGCTTGCGCAAACGGCTGATATGGCTCTCTATGACGTTCTCGTGGATTTCGTCGTTGAAGATGCCATAGACGCGATTGAAGATCTGCGCCTTGGTCACCCGCGTATTGCGGCTCAGAACCAGACATTCAAGTATCCGGCGCTCACGGCGTGGCAACGGCAACACCTCGCCGTTCACTACTGGATCGCGGCCGTCGAAGAAAATTCGAATCCCCGCAATGTCGATACATTGCTCGGCCATTTTCATGCGCCGACGAATGGCGCCGCTGCGCGCCAGAATCTCGCGCACATGGAATGGCTTCGAAAGGACGTCATCGAAGCCAAGCGAAAACAAATCGAGTGTCTCGCTAAGGGCTCGCGAATCGAGAAGACCTATCAGGGGTGCCCGGCATCGCGCCCGGATCTGGGCCGACAGTTGACGCCGATTCTCGGCTGCGCCGATGAGGAAACCCTCAACCACGGCAACATCCGCGTCGTTGATCACTTCAAACCATTCGGCAAACTCGGCTGGATCGACCGCTACCGCCGCGATTCCCTCGCGCTCGAAGCACGCAACGCATCCTCCAGCGACCGTAGAACGGTCGTCTAAGACAACAAACATGTATCCCCCCGCCCGCAAACCTTCCGCTACTGAACGGAATACAGTGATTCATATGCATTATTAACAACTATTTCATAATTGCGTGAGGCGGAAATGACACGGCAAATCAATGTGTAGCGGCAATCCGGGGCGCGGCCTCGGTATCGACACAGTGTGCGTGTTCTGGCGCTGCGCCGGAAATTGCGGGCGAATTGTGGAAACGCCTATTTCTTTCCAACAAATAAACAAAGGGCGCCAATTTGGAGATATTTATATAGCGGTATTGTAGATCAATTCCATTTTAATGGGCCGCCTGAATTGGAATTTCCGAGGCACGTTTTCGCCGAAGAAACCGGTGGATGTGCAGAGCCTTATGCGATGAGACAGACTAAGACACGCAAGCTGCGCCGTGACGCGCTAAGCCGGGATCTCGTTCCCGCAGCAGATCTCAGCAACGACCGGCGTACCGAATTTCGCCACACGGCGCATCAGCACGTTGCCGTACAATTTCGCAATACGACGCGGATTTGCGATCTCGTCGATCTTTCCGAAACCGGCGCCAAGATCAGTATTCTCGATGGGACCGTTCCCAACACGGATGAGAAACTTACCTTGACTCTTTTCGACGGCACTCTCGTCGAAGGCCATGTTACCTGGATCGGCGAAAAACACATTGGGATTGAGTTCCGAACACCTGTTACGGACGTCGACGACCGCCTCGATTTTGAGGATCTCGGAAGTGGCTACTTCGGAAAGGCCGTCACGTTGCAAAAGTCGACCCGACGATCGTAGGTTCGCATCGGGCGTAAGCGCTCCACAAGGCGGGCGTGGTAGGCGTCTTATAATATCTTCGCCTTTTTAACGCTCGACAGCATCAGATGCGCCTTCGGACGCCCATACCGTCAGAATTCGAAACGCTTATTGCGGATCTCTTCGAAAATCGCGATGAGACGGAAGCGTCGCCGCGACCGTCACATCCGTTTTCCATAAATAGTCTTGGCGCTGCCTGGGAGGTTGCCGCGAACGTGCGGTCCATGCCGCGGCAAAACACACCGGCGGATGAATCACCGCGAAGGACCCGTTATGATGACGGTAGCAACGAAGTTTCCGACATCCTGTTGGACCCCCAAAAAATTTTGAGTGAACTCGGGCTTCATTCTGGAGCGACCGAAGCCGAAATTGCAATTCTCAGGCGGGAATTTGCTCTCAGAAATCACCCTGATCGCGTTCCCGCAGAACTTCGCGATGTCGCGACGCAACGGATGATGATCGCCAACGACTTGATGGACCGTCATATCGCCGGGTTGCGGCGCATCGCAAACTGAACAAAGCAGCCAATTCGATAAAATTCGAAATGCTCCGTTCGCGATCTTGCGACGAATATCGCGTATTGTCGTGATTAGGCCAGACTGGCCGAGAGGCTGGACCGACCGAGTAATGAGGGCGTTATGAGTGACAATTATTTCGACTTGCAAATCCTTCGCGCGCGCATGGCCGGTATCGGTGAGCGGCTCGACGGCCCCTGGTCAGAAAAATTGCGCGATCATCTCCACCTCGACCGCGGTACGAAAGAATGCGCCTACTGGCATTCGGGCTATCATCAGGCACTCGCCGATCTTCTTTGCCTGATCGAAGGGCCGCAATCTATCTGCGGCACCTCGGACAGGTCCAACCGCTCCCTGGCGGCCGGCTAGGGTGGAGGAAATTCCCCACCGGCATGAAGTCGTGAAACATTTCGCATTCCTTTTCGAACGCCTGACTTTGGAGCGCGAAGTGCCGGAACTTGAATTGCGGCGCTGTCCCAATGCGCGCCTTCAATTCTGATTTCAGATCTTCTCCGGCGCTACCGACGAATGTAATCGAAAACCGGCCGAGATGGTCGATGAAGCCGAGCGCGTATGCGCCAGGGCAGTCATCGACGAGTTCCTCATCGATCGAATCCGCCGCCAAGGCGAAGGGACCGCGAAGCCCCGTTCCAACCAAGTCCTGCTGCGTCATTTAACGCCCCTAGATATAGATCGCGTTCGATTGGCGTCCCGACGCCACCTCGGACGAAGGCGAACCCTTCTGGTTGTCGTCGCGAGGCGAACGTTGCTGCTGTGACTGATCCGGCAACGCTCCCTCGCGCCGCTGCTGCATGTTGCCGTTGTCCTGCCGCCCGGCGAAATTCATGCGCTGTTGGTTGCCGTCCTGGAACGAAGATCCAGCACCATTTTGCGAATTGTTCAGGTTCGCATTATTGCTGGCCGAGGCGTCCGCGATCTTCAAATTCTTCACATCATATCCGGCGTTGCGCAGACTCTGTTCCAGGCTCTTACGATCGTCGTCCAGCAATTTGGCGGTCGAGGCCTTGGATGCTTCTGCGTCGATGTCGAGGGCGTTGGATTTGAGGCTCAGCTTCAGCCTTACGGTTCCGAGGTCCGGCGGCGACAGCGTCAGATCGATCGTTCTGAGGACTTGCCCGGGAATCACCGGACGGTCTTGAGGCAATTGCGGTGCGTTGGGCTGCGGCGCGCTGCCTTTGTCTCCAGTGAGCGCATTGAGCACGCCGTTCTTCACCTGTTGCGCCGCGCCGGACATGCTGCCCGGCAATTTCGTATCATCAACCGGCTCATGCTCTACTGAGGACGAGGCTTTGATGTCGGAATTTCGTTTGTCACTCGCATCGCCTGAGGGCATTTGCTCGCGGCCATTGCCACCACCTCCTTGTTGACCATCGAAAGCCTGACGGAGAGATGCATCGTGCGGCGCGCCAACATGCGACGCTTGGACGGGCGCCGCCGAGTCCGATGCCGATTTGGTACCGATCTCTTTTGGCTCGGCCGACACCGGCGCGGATGCCGATGCCGATGCTAGCGCCGGACTTGCCTTGCCGTCCTTCGCCATCAATGTTTCAAATACGCGCGGATTAGACGAGTTGCCCGCATCGCCAAAAATCCAATGCGACTGGCGTGACTGAACGGTTATCGGCGTTGCAGCCGTCGTATCATTGGCATCGGTAACTGTACCGCTTGTGTCTTGGACGTCGTGCGCCGATAACAGTCGTTGCCTAGCATCCAGCAGAGCGATGATGCTGTCCTGCTTCAGCAAATTTCCAGGGCGCGCAGTCTTGCCGGTATTTGATACGAGCGCCATACCGGTGGAAGCATCGTCTTGCGCGTGTCCGGCGGACGGTTGCCGAAACACGAGATTGGCTGTCCAACCGGCTGGCGCTGCCGCGACGGGGAGATTTTCTGGTGCGGGAGGCGATTGGCTTGGCGTCCCAAGCTTGTCAATCGTATCCGCAAACGACTTATCTTTATCGTCTTTCTTATCGCCATCGTGATGCGATTTTCTGGTTGTCTTGCCAGACTTTTCGACCGGCTGCTGCTCCGCGGCATCGTCGCTTTTCGCTGGACCCTTGGCGGTACGATCGCTGCCACGGCTTTCCGTGGTATCGGCCTCATCTGCTTCCTGGGCCGCTTTCGCGCCCGCCTTATGGGCTTGGCCGCCTACCTTTGCCGATTGCGTGAGCACCTCGACCATACTTTTGCTTTGTGCAGCGTGACCGACGGTGCCCGTCATTTCTCATCCCCCGAGACGATCAAATCGGCTTTTTTGAGCGCAGTGTCCGCGCTCTCGATGACCCCGGCGACGCGAGGCGACTTCAGTGGATCGGATGCCAACTTTCCACCGGTTGGAACCACCGATATTTGCGATCGCGTCGCAGTCGGTGTTTTTCCGGAAACGGCGCTTGCGATCTCACTCGCGACCTCATGAATTTCCATGTCCTCGTCGGACAAGCGGTCGCCAGTGATTTGTTGCAAAGTCTGTAATGCTTCTTCAGCGCGAGACGTCGGAGCGTCCGCGGCCGCCTCATAAAGCATTGCCTTATGGATGTCTTCGGCGGACTCCGGCTTCAAGGCCAGAACCTCGCTTGCGGCAGCTTTCGCTAGTGCAATCCGGCCGCGACGAAGTCCTTCACCGGCTAAGCAGAGAAATAAACTCGTCCGAGCTTTGGCATCGGCCGTCATCGTGGTTGCAACGAGATCGTCAACGATTTTGCCGCTGTCGAGGTCTTCTCGCTTCGACACGGCTACAGCAAAATCGCGAAAGAGCTTCCACGAATAAACCGATTTTCCAAAACGGCGGAGATAATCGGCCATCAACATCATAGCTCGCGTCTTATCGCCAATGCCGACGAGTATCGCGATCTCGCGGCGCGCGGCGGCTTCTTCGATCGCGGTGTGGGGCGACGCCAAACGCGCATCATCGAGAAGCGCAATTGCCTTGGCGTTATCGTGATCGATGTAGAAGGTCGAGCGCGCCAAGGCGAAAGGACCAACAAGACTGGCGTCGAGCGATCGAGGATCGATTTCGCTCAGTGATTTTTTGGCGTCGCTCGCACGGCCTTGGGCAAATTGCATGATGCCTTGGGCCAATTGGTCATCGGCCTCCGAAAGCACGCCGCTCTCGATCAAGGGATTCAAGACTGCATAGTCGCCGCCACTCAGGACATACACAAAGGCTGCGCGGACATTGGCATAGTCGCTCCAATCCCCTTTTGTGAACTGACGCAGCGCGTTAGATATCTCGGACAGGAGACGGCCCTGATCCGATAGAGCGTTTCGGTCGCCATATATGATTTTGTCCTGAATATCGGCCAAATTCTCGACGAGGCGGCGCAGCTTCCGACCTTTGTCCGCGCTCGGGTCTGCCGCATCGGACGATGCTACAGACATATGGCGCTGCTTGCCCGCGAGCGCTGGCAGCTTGGAAAAAACTCCCGATCTCGAAAAAAAGTACACGCCGCCCGCAATGCCTGAAAGCAACACGAAAGTCGTCGCTGCAATCAAGGCGAGCCGCTTCATTTTCCATCCTCTTTGATGAGGATATCGATCCGGCGATTCTCTGCTGCTTCCGTATCAGATGGAATTTTCGGATCCCTATCGGCGCGTCCTTCGATGGCGAAGAAGCGCGATTTGGCAATCCCGCCGCGAACAAGCATGTAGTAAGCCATCTGCGCACGCTCCGAGGAGAGTCGCCAATTGTCATAGCCGCCGTGCTTGTATGCGCGGCTATCGGTATGGCCACGCACGACGACCCTACCCGGCAGATTTTTTAGAACGTCGCCAATCTTGCCCATGACGAGCACGAGCTCGGGCCGTGGCTTTGCTGAGCCGATCTCGAACATTCCGAACTTGGCATCATCAAGCAAGCTGACCAGCAGCCCTTCGGGGGTTGCCTTTACTTCCACATGCGGCAGTGATGTTGAAACTTTTGCGATGGCACTGCTGATATCGGCTTCCAGCTTCTCAGCCTTGGCGGCTTCGCTTGCCTGACCTGTCTTCGTTGCGAGCGTCGAAGCCGGCGCGACCGCCTGATTATCAGCTTTGCCCACGGCATCAGGCCCTGCGGGCTTTTCGTCCTTTCCTTTGAGCCTCTGAGCCGCAGGCGTCTCATCTTTGCCGGTCAGCGCACGGGCGCCTTGAGTTTGATCTTTGCCCGCCGTTCCCGCAGGCGGCGTGACCTTTTTCAAAATTTTAACAGGCGAAGCCGGGGCGATGGGCTCAGGCTGCGTTGCAGGCTTTTCGGTGCTTTGCGATTTGCCGGCCCTCCGGTTGACGCGATCGAATGGGTCGCTGATGTTCCCGTTGGAGGGGCTGCCTGCCGTCGTTGCCTGATTGGCTTTGGCTTCATCGGCGAGCTTGTCGAGAAGCTCTCCCGGATTGTCGAAGAGCGCTTCTTCCTTCTGCTTTTCCGAGCTTTTGCCGCCCGCCGCAGCGCTACTTTTCTGCGCTTCTTCGTCCATCGCCTTGCCGATGTTGTCCTTGCTCGCTTTCGGCGCGTCGAGCTTCTGCTTGCGGTCCGATTGCTTACTGAATCCTTGCCTGCTCTTTTGTTCGTTCTGTTTGGTATCCTTTTCCGTCAGGTCATCGAGACCTTTCGGCGCCGCGAAGCGATCCGTCAGATGCATCGGATTGAAATAGGCTGCGACCTGGACGATGGTTTTCTTGTCGGCAGCATTGATGAGCCACATGACGAGGAAAAATGCCATCATCGCCGTCATGAAGTCGGCATAGGCGATTTTCCATACGCCGCCATGGTGGGATTCGTCGGTGTTGCGTCGCCGGCGTACGATGACCAGCGGTTGCGACGAAACATCTTCCTGCCCGTCGCTCATGGCGCCGCTGCCTCAAGTTCTGCAATCCAAGTCGAGATGTTCGCCTCGATCTCGGTGTCCTCGATATGGGCGCGAATATCCGGCGAAGGACTATCGGAAAACCCGATTTGGAATGCGTCCACCGGCAGACGATCGCGAAGATGAGCCAGAAAGTCGGCTGGCGCTTCGATGTGAATCTTAGCGCCTTCGACAAGAGCTCTGGTAATGGCGCGTTCCAGATCGCGCACGGCCCTTGCGCGAATTTGCTCCACGAGCCATGGGCGGAGGAGTGCTGCCACCCGTTCTTCGATTGCGCGCTCTATCCGTTTCACGGCGCCATCGAACTGTGCGGCCAATGCGTCGGCGCAGTCGCGCTGAAAGGCTTCGCGATCTGCGTTCGAGCGTTCGGAGAATAGGACTTCCGCTTCCGCCAAGCGCAATTCCGCATCGGCCTGCGCTTCCGCCCTCCCGTCCGAAAGGCCTTGCTGGTAGCCCTCGTCGAACGCGGATTTTAACTGCTCCTCGGGATCGGGCTTCTCGACGTCGCTTTCCTGGCGGTCGAAGTCGGAGAGCAGGCGAAACGCAGGTTTGTGCGCACCGGTTATCATCCGTTTTTGACCCAGTGCTTCATGATCGCCGTCGCCTGTTCCTCATCGCGGTCGATGATGGCGCCAAGCTTCTCCACCGGGCCGAAAGCAAGCGATCGTCCGAAAGACATACCCTCGCCGGCGAATCCCGACGCGCTGAAATCGGCTTCAAATGGATTTGCCCCAGGCTCGAGAAGTGGCGATGCCATCTCCGGCATGTCGAGCGGTGCGCTACCGCCCTCCGGCATACCCGGTCCGGTCAATGCCGCAACGGAAGCCCCGCTTTCGATGCTCGCCGTCGCAGGAGCGTTGAGGAGCATACGCATGACGGGCTTGAAGCCGGCCATAACGACGATTGCAGCGACGAGAAGAATGGTCAGCGATTTGATGCCCGTTCCTGCGAGCGCCAGAAGCATGACCGTCCAGTCGCTGCCAGATCCGGCTTCGTCTCCAAGGGGCGACGGCGCAAAATCGACGGCCGCGACGCTGATGTGATCGCCACGCTTAGTGTCGAGGCCTGCGGCGGACAGCGCGACATTCTGGATTTCGGCAACCTGCTTGTCGATGTCTTCGGCCTTGGCATCCTTACCGATAATCTCAGAAAGACGCTTCTTGTTCACGACGACAGCGAGCGAGATGTTATCGATCTTGTAGCCCTGACTGGTCATCGAGGCGGATTTCGAGCTGATTTCGTAATTCGTCGTTTCTTCCTTGTGATCCTTCGCCCGTTTCTTCTCGGCCTTGCTGCCCGGCGGCGTTTCGTTTGGAATATTTTGGTCGACGCTGACCTCCGACTTATCGGATCCGTCAGTCGAATTTTGCGCGTCCTTAATCACGCGAGTCGATCTTTCGACTTTTGAGTCGGGATCGAATTTCGTTTCGCTGGTTTGGTGCTTGTCGATGTTGATGCGGGCGATGGCGCTGACTTCGAAGTTATCCAATCCGAGATAAGGCGCGAGGGCGCGGCGCACGCTGTCGCGCACCTGCTTGGAAACCGTGCGTTCCAAGTCCAGCATTTGCACGGGGACGTCACCGGTCGTATCATTACCACCGGCGAGGATGGTCCCATCCGTCCCGATAACTTGCACTTCATCCGGCTTCATATCCGGAATGGCCGCGGCGACGAGGTGCCTGATGGCCGGCGCCGCCGTTGCGTCACCGGCTACCTCCGTCCTAATGACGACCGATGCCGTCGGCGTCTCCTTGCTTGTCCGCAACGCGTTCCGATCGGGTAGAACAAGATGAACGCGGGCGGCGCGAACGCCCTTCAAATATTGAATCGTCCGAGCGAGCTCACCCTCGAGCGCCCGGACGCGCGTCACCTCTTGCATAAACGAGGTCAGACCAAGTGCACCAAGCTTGTCGAAGAGTTCGTATCCGGCGTTCGGACTGCCAGGCAGGCCTTTTTCGGCAAGCAATGCTCTTGCCTGACCGGATTGACCTATCGGAACGGAGAGCTTGGTTCCGTCCGTACTTGCTTCAAATGGAATGCCGGCTTGCGACAGCACCCGGCCCATGCTGCTGATGTCGGGAGGTGTGAGCCCAACATATAGCGTTTCATAGCTCGACCGAGAGGCGAAATAGCTTCCGATCGAGATCAGCGCGAAAACGACAAACCCCGCCGCGCCGAGCGCGATCAGGCGTTGCCGGCCCAGCCCCTTAAGACTGTTGTATAGGTTTTGGAATTGACGCCAATCCATCTCTCGGACCCTGCCGGCACGGTTCCGGGCCGACGGTAGAGAGTGAACCTTGTGTAAAGGTGACGGGTCGCCCGGCCTACGTCCCGGCTGCAGAAGCAAGCGAGCGTAGACCGCCGACCCGTCTCGATAGAAGGCGTGGGATCGAAGAGAAAGGCTTGGCGCCAGTTAGCGCCAAACCTCAATCATCAGCCGCGGAAGAGCGACAGGATATTCTGGCTCGACTGGTTGGCAATGCTGAGCGCCTGGACGCCGAGCTGTTGCTTAACCTGCAACGCCTGAAGTTTCGTCGATTCTTCGTTCATGTCGGCATCGACGAGCTGAGAAACACCCGTTGTGATCGAATCCATTAACGTCGACACGAAGTCGCTCTGCAGGTTGATACGCGTCTGGTTGGCGCCAAGACCCGTCGCCGCGGTCGTCATCGCGTCGAGTCCCTTCTGGACCGACTGGATGTAACCCTCGAGTTTGGCTTGGTCGGCGGCGCTATCTGTCAGCGAGCTGATGTCGATGTCCATGATGGACGTGCCGCCCGTCGTCACGACAGCACCGGTAGAATCGCGCTGCGAGTCGAGGATACCGCCGGCCGATGCGCCCGTTCCAGCATCGAACAGAACGGCTGACTTGGTGTCGACGGTGATATAGCCGATCGAAACCGAGCCGCTGGAGTCGCGGGTGAACGACGAAACGATCGACTTCGTCGCGTTGTAGCCCGTCTGCGAGGAGTCGACCGAGAGCCAGTTCTCGCCCGAGAAGCTTGCCGAATCAGCAACGCCCTTGAGCTGGCTCTGGAGTTCGGTGATGTCCGACTGGATCTTGCTGCGATCGACGCCCGGTGCGAGAGCGGCGGCCAGCTTGTCCTTCATCTGAGAGACGAGGTCGATGCTGCTGTTCATCGCCGTGTAGGCAACGTTTACAGTGCCCTTGCCAAGACCAAGTGCGTCCTGGACGGTCGAAAGCGCATCGTTGTCGGATTTCATCGACGTTGCGATCGACCAATACGCGGCGTTGTCGGACGCCGAAGCGACACGCAAGCCCGTCGAAATACGGCTCTGCGTGGTCAGCATGTCCTTTGACGTCTGCTGCAGCGACTGCAGCGCCGTCATTGCCGCGATATTCGTATTAATGCTGTTCATTCCCATGTCCCTTGTCCTTCTACTCGGCACTAGTAAGCGCGTTACTGGGGGACATGCCGGATCTTCCGGCTTGGCAGGTCGGCCTCATGCCTGTGGTTCGATTCGCCACCCTGCCATGGGCAAATCAACTAGCCGGAAGTTCTTTCTTAATAGTTACTTTCGGAGGCCTTTGCGTAAAATCCTATCGAACGGAGCCTCCGGAACGACTGCCAAAACATCCTCGCGTGGCATATACGAGCCGTCAGGAAAACGATTTGACGAGGGCTCCGACGAGCAGGCTCCAGCCGTCGACAAGTACAAAGAACAAGATCTTGAGTGGTAGAGACACCACCGTTGGCGGCATCATCATCATACCCATAGCGGTCATGATCGTTGCGACGACAAGATCTATGACGAGGAACGGCAGCGTTACGAGAAATCCGATCTCGAAGCCGCGGCGCAGTTCGGAGATCATGAAGGCCGGGATGAGCACGCGTAGGTCGTCGGGAGCGACTTTGGCCTGCTCGCC
>Ga0182749_1000751_pt1 | contig 27931 bp, 24 predicted proteins | sample eDN3rd37CKraftMG_FD_128875 | JGI IMG/M metagenome (GOLD analysis project Ga0182749, IMG submission 128875) | Enriched Miracle-Growth compost microbial communities from Emeryville, California, USA - eDNA 3rd pass 37_C Kraft MG (version 2) (version 2) ...
GTGGAAGGGGCGTCGGACTGGACCATCGGCCCGGATGCCCGCGTGATGCAGGAGACCCTGGCGGCGTGGTGGGCCGGCGCCGCCCAGGAGACCGGCGAGGTGGCGATGCCCGACGTCGCCGCCTGGCTGATGCGCCGCCGCGATCTCATCGCCGCCGGGCGCTCGGCCATGACCGTCGGCCATCACGATGTTTTTGCCCATCCGCTGCCGGCGCGCTGATGCCAGCCCCGCGGCCCTGCGGTATCATCGCGGCCACCGCTGAGGACGGATCGTCATGACACCATCGGTCGAAACCTACTCGCTGGGCGCGCGCATCCTCCACTGGCTCACCGCGATCATCGTGCTGGCGGCGATCCCCGCCGGCTACCTGATGGACCATCTGGACGAGGGGCCGCTCGCCGACACGCTCTACGATCTGCATCGCTCGCTGGGCGCGACGCTCATCCTGGTGGTGATCCTGAGCCTCGTCTGGCGTCTCGCCCATGCCCCGCCGCCGCTGCCCGCCGACATGGGGCCGATCGAAAAGTTCGCCGCCCGCGGCGTGCATTGGGCGCTCTATGTGCTGGTGCTGGCGCAGCCGATCGTCGGCTGGATCGCCTCGTCGGCCTATCCTTCGCCGGTCAGGGTGTTCTGGCTGTTCGACCTGCCGTCGATCTGGCCCGAGGACCGCGCCTTCTCCGAGCGGCTGTTCCACGCCCATCACCTGATCGGCTACGCCATCGCCGTGCTGGTCTGCATCCATATCGCCGCGGCGCTGTTCCATCGGTTCGTCCGCCGCGACGCCATCCTGCGGCGGATGTGGGCGTAACCTACGCGGCCGCCGCCTCGGCCGCGACGCCGCGGATCATGTCGGCGCCCTTCTCGGCGATCATCATGACGCAGGCGTTGATGTGCGCCGTCACCATGTCCGGCATGGCGGAGGCGTCGATCACGCGCAGGCCATCGACCCCGCGCACCCGAAGCTGCGGGTCGAGCACCGTGTCCGGGCCCATGCCCATCGCGCAGGTGCCGGCCGGATGATGCACGGTGACGGTGGTGCGGCGGATGTAGTCGTCGATGGCCTGGTCGCTCTGCGCCTCCGGCCCCGGCGCGATCTCGGGACCGCGGAACGGGTCCATGACCTTCTGCATGGCGATCTCGCGACCGCGCCGCACGCCCTCGCGCAGCGTCGGCAGGTCGTTCGGCGCGGAGAAGGGGTTGAACCGGATGCGGACATGATCGCGCGGGTCGGCCGAGCGCAGCGTGACGCGGCCGCGGCTGTCCGGGTGCATCAGCGCCGGGCGGATGCCGAAGGCGTCGCGGTAGGCCGCGCGGATGCCGGGGAACCACAGGTTCGGGCCCGGCGGCGCGTTGGGGAACATGTATTCGATGTCGGGCACGGCGAGCTCCGGCCGCGTCTTGATGAAGGCGAGCGTCCCGCTCGGGATCGAGGTCGCCGGGCCGGTGCCGAACAACTGCGCCTGCAGCATGGCGCGCGCCATGCGGTCGAACCGCATCAGGCGGTGGAACGGCCCGGGCGTCTTGCGCGCGTACATGACGTTGACGCACCAGTGGTCCTGCAGGTTGAAGCCGACCGGCAAATCGGCCTTCACGTCGATGCCGAACTCGCGCAGGTGGTCGGCCGGGCCGATGCCCGAGAGCATCAGCAGCTGCGGCGAGTTATAGGTGCCGCCGGAGAGGATCACCTCACGCGCGGCGCGGGCGCGGGCGAGCGTGCCCATCTCCTCGTATTCGAGGCCGACGGCGCGGCTGCCCTCGAACAGGACGCGCGTCGCCAGCACCTTGGTCTTGAGCGTGAGATTCTTGCGGGAGAGCACCGGCTTGAGGAATGCGGTCGACGCCGAGGAGCGGCGGCCGTTGCGGATCGAGTACTGGCTCGGCGCGAAGCCCTCGGTGTCGCCGGCGGAATTGTCCGTGATGACCTTGTAGCCGGCGGCGCGGCCGGCCTCGATCCAGGCGTCGTAGATCGGGTCGAACTTGACGGCGCGCTGGACGCCGACGGGGCCGGAATCGCCGCGATGCTCGCTCGCGTCGCCGGCCCAGGTCTCCAGCCGCTTGAAATAGGGCAGCACGTCCGCATAGGACCAGCCGAGCGCGCCCTTCTGCGCCCAGCGGTCGTAGTCGCCGCGGTCGCCGCGGGTGAAGCCGGTGATGTTGATGGAGGAGCAGCCGCCGAGCACCTTGCCGCGCATCGCCTCGATGCGGCGGCCGGCGGCGTTGGGCTCGGGCTCGCTCTCGTAGCCCCAGTCGTGCATGCGATGCTTGTGCATCATGCCGACGCCGATGGGGATGTGGATCAGCGGATTGTAGTCCCAGCCGCCGGCTTCCAGCAGCAGCACCCGCACCGCCGGGTCCTCGCTCAGCCGGTTGGCGAGCACGCAGCCGGCCGAGCCGGCGCCGACGATGATGTAGTCGTAGTCCTTGGCCATGAATTTCCGCCCTGGGTATTTCGTTTCGGCTGTCATAGTAACGGCTCCGATGACGAATGTCCCAGTCCTCCCCATCGACGCCGCGCTGCCCGGCCTCGCCGCCGCGCTGGCGACGCATAACGCCGCCGTGCTGGTGGCGCCGCCGGGCGCGGGCAAGACGACGCGCGTGCCGCTGGTGCTGGCGGAGCAGGATTGGGCCCGGGACAGGAAAATCCTGGTGCTGGAGCCGCGCAGGCTCGCAGCGCGCGCCGCCGCCGAGCGCATGGCCGCGGCGCTCGGCGAGAAGGCCGGCGAGACCGTGGGCTATCGCGTGCGGTTCGGATCGAAGGTGTCGAGGAGGACGCGCATCGAAGTCGTCACCGAGGGCATCTTCACCAATCTCGTCGTCGACGATCCGTCGCTCGACGGCGTCGCCGCCGTGCTGTTCGACGAGTTTCACGAACGCTCGCTCGACGCCGACCTTGGCCTGGCGCTCGCCCGCGACGCGCAGCAGGGCCTGCGCGACGACCTCAAGCTCCTGGTGATGTCCGCGACCATCGACGGCGCGCGGGTGGCGAAGCTGCTCGGCGACGCGCCGGTGATCGCAAGCGAGGGCCGCGCCTATCCCGTCGAGACGCGGTACCTCGGCCGTGATCCGCAAGCGCGCATCGGGGCGCAGGTCGCGGACACGGTAATGCGGGCGCTGCGCGCCGACGACGGCTCGATCCTGGTGTTCCTGCCGGGCGCGGCCGAAATCCGCCGCGCCGAGACCCTGCTCCGCGAGCGCGTCTCCGACCCGTCCGTCGATATTGTTCCACTGTTCGGCGCGCTCGACGCCGACGTGCAGGACCGCGCCATCGCGCCGGCCCCGACGGGCCGCCGCAAGGTGGTGCTGGCGACGTCGATCGCGGAAACCTCGCTCACCATCGACGGCGTGCGCATCGTGATCGACTCCGGGCTCGCCCGCGTGCCGCGCTACGAGCCCGACGTGGGACTCACGAGGCTGGAGACGGTGCGCGTGTCCCGCGCCTCCGCCGACCAGCGCCGCGGCCGCGCCGGCCGCACCGCGCCGGGCGTCTGCTACCGGCTGTGGGACGAGGCGCAGACCGGCGCGCTGGAGCCGTTCACGAAGCCCGAGATTTTCGCCGCCGACCTGTCGTCCTTCGTGCTCAGCCTCGCGCAATGGGGCGTGACCGAGCCCGACACGCTGACGTTCCTCGACCCGCCGCCGAAGCCGGCGCTCAATGAAGCGCGGACGCTGCTGCGCGACCTCGGCGCGCTCGACGACGCCAGCCGCATCACCGACGAGGGCCGCCGGCTGCGCGCGCTGCCGCTGCCCCCGCGGCTCGCACGCATGATCGTCGACGCCGCGGCGCGCGGCGCCGGCGCGCTCGCCGCCGACATCGCGCTGATCGTCACCGAGCGCGGGCTCGGCGGCAACGACGTCGACCTTACCCACCGGCTCGACGCGCTGCGGCGCGACCGCTCCCGCCGCGCCCAGGATGCGCGCGCCATGGCGCAGCGGTGGGCCGAAGCAGCCGCACGGACAGGAGATGGAGCGCGCGCGGCGTCCGCCGCAGACGATGCCCGCGGCCTCTCCCCCGGCGTCGTCCTGGCGCTGGCCTATCCCGACCGCATCGCCAGGAGCCGCGGCGGCGGCTTTCTGCTCGCCAGCGGCCGCGGCGCGACCATCGACCAGGCCTCGCCGCTGGCGCGCGAGCCGTTCCTCGCCGTGGCCGAGATCGCCGGCAGCGCCGCGCAGGCGCGCATCCTGCTCGCGGCGCCGATCACGCTTGCCGAGATCGAGGCATATTTCGCCGACCGGATCGAGACGCGGGAGGACATCGCGTTCGACCCGGGCTCGCTCGGCCTGCGCGGCCGCGCCGTCACCAGGCTCGGCGCCATTGCGCTGGTGGAGCGGCCGCTGCCGGTCGAGCCGGGCGAGGACAGCGCGCGCAAGCTCGCGCGCGGCATCGCGCAGGCGGGCCTGGGCGCGCTGCCATGGACCAGGGCGCTCGCGCAGTGGCGCGACCGCGTGCTGTTCCTGCGCCGGGCCGAGGGTGACGAATGGCCGGATCTCTCGGATGAGGGCCTCGCGGCGCGCATCGACGACTGGCTCGCGCCGGCGCTCATGGACAGGACCTCGCTCAAGGACTTCTCCGGCGAAGACCTCGCCGGCGCGCTGCATGGCCTGCTGCCGCATCAACTCCGCCGCCGGCTCGAAGCCGAGGCGCCGACGCATTTCACCGCGCCGTCCGGCTCCCATGTTCCCATCGACTACGAAGCCCCGGAGGGCCCGAAGCTCGCGATCCGCGTCCAGGAACTGTTCGGCCTCGACCGCCATCCGACCATCGCCGGCGGCCGCGTGCCGCTGGTGATCGAGCTGCTGTCGCCGGCGCACCGGCCGGTGCAGGTGACGCGCGACCTGCCGGGCTTCTGGCGCGGCAGCTACGCCGCGGTGCGGGCCGAGATGCGCGGCCGCTACCCGCGCCACCCCTGGCCCGACGACCCGCTCGCCGCGACCGCCACCCGGCGCGCCAAGCCGCGCGGGACATGAGTAAAATTTGAGGCAATTGCGCAAGGCGGTGTTGGAGCACGGCCGGCTAGGATGGCGGCACCATTCCCCGGATGAGGCCGCCATGCGCTCCGTCGTCGTGTTCGCCGTCGCCGCCATCGCCATCGCGCTGTTCGTGCCGAAGCTTTATTCCGCGGGCGCGCCGGCCGCGCCCCCGGCAGCCCTCGCGGACCCCGGCGACGACCGGGCCGCCGGGCCGCGATCGGTGACCATCCGCCAGGGCGTGAACGGGCACTTCCAGACCGAGGCGACGATCGAGGGCACCCGCATCGCCTTCATGGTCGACACCGGCGCGTCGGTGGTCGCGCTGCGCGAGGGCGACGCCGCGCGGCTCGGCATCCACCCGGCCGAGGGCGACTACACGGCGCGCATCTCCACCGCCAACGGGATGGTCAAGGCCGCCCGCGTCGCGCTGAGCCGGGTCGATGTGGGCGACATCAGCGTGCGCGACGTCACCGCCGTGGTGCTGCCCGACGCGGCGCTGGGACAGAACCTGCTTGGCATGTCGTTCCTCTCGCGCACCCGCTGGGCGCAGCAGAACGGCCGACTGGTCCTCGAGCAATGAGACAAATGCGAAGGGCCGCCCTTGCGGACGGCCCTTCCATTGTCGGACCGAGGTCCGGCACGACGGCGAACCAGGCTTGCGCCCAAGCCGCCGCTCTCGCGTAACGGGACCGTTACGCGCGGTCCTCGGCAGAGGCGAGGATCCAGCTCATGCGTGCCGGCGACTTCGGCGATTGACAATGAGACACTGGATCACCTCCTTTCAGTTGGTTGACGACGCCCGATTCTAGAAGGCCGTCCGACGATTCGTAAAGCCTGAGCTGCCTCCGCCTTGGGCGTCCGGGGGGCGGGCCCATGCACGTTTATCAGTCCGCCCATCCAGATTTTGGGCATTTGCGCTGTCGTCCGGCCGGACCGCCGCTGCTACAAAGCCCCCGCATTCCTTTCGCGCGGCTGACGTTGACCGATGGCTGACACCCTGGAGGCGCGCGGGCCCGACGCCGGCGCGGCCGCAAAGAGCGACCTCGACTGGCGGCTGTTCGCGGCGCTGATGGTCCATACCATCGCCGTCAACGCCGTGGTCGCGCTGGCCCGCGTCACCATTTCCTACCGCGCCATCGAGCTCGACCTGTCCGTCATCTGGATCGGCGTGATCGCCAGCGGCTTCTCGCTGGTGCCGGTGTTCGGCGCGGTCTCAGTGGGGCGCTTCATCGACCGCGGCCATGACGTGCTGTGCGCCCGGCTCGGCGCCGCGATGTCGCTTCTCGCCTGCTTCGGCCTGTGGTGGATGCCGAATTCGGGCCTCCAGCTGCTCGCGTTCTCGGTCGCGCTCGGCTTCAGCCACATGTTCTGCATGGCCGCGCACCAGATGATCGCGGTGCGCAGCGCCGGGCCGGTCAGCCGCGAGCACGTGTTCGGCTATCACATGATCGCCATCGCCGCCGGCCAGGGCCTCGGCCCGATGTTGCTCGGCTGGCTCGGCCACGGCGCGGCGGTGCCGCCCACCGGGCTCCTGTTCACGGTGGCGCTCGCGGGGGCCTGCGCCTCGCAGCTCATTTCCTTCACGCTGCGCCCGGCCAAGCGCGAGCCGGCCCATCTCGCCGGCCACGAGACCGTCAGGGTCCGCGACCTGCTGCGCACCCATGGCCTCGCCGCCGTGCTGCTGGCGAGCATCGTCACCGTCACGGCGTTCGAGCTGATGGTGGTCTATCTGCCGCTGCTGGCGACGGAGCGCCAGATCGACACCCACCACGTCGGCTGGCTGCTGGCGGCCCGCTCCGCCGTCTCGATCATCTCGCGGTTCTTCTACGCGCGGCTGCTCATGGTGGTGGGCCGCGTCCGCCTGATGGTGGTCAGCATGGCGATCGGCGCCGGCGCCTTCGTGCTGCTCGGCCTGCCGCTCCCGGTCCCGACGATGTATCTCGCCGTGGTGCTGATGGGGTTCGGACTCGGCATCGCCTCGACGCTCACGTTCTCGGAGGTGGTGGTGCTGGCGCCCGTCCATGCGCGGGCCACCGCCCTGTCGCTCAGGGTCACCGGCAACCGCATCGGGCAGCTCCTGGTGCCGGCGCTGGCGAGCGTGGTGGCCCAGGTGACCGGCATCGGCGGCGTCATGCTGATCCTGTCCGGGTTCCTCGGCGCCTCGGCCGCCTACATCCGCACGAGCCTGCGGCGCTGACATCAAACTGCCGCTTGCGCCGGCTTCTACTTGGGCTATGCCGTTGTCACGGCCCTGCCCCGTCAGTCCGATTTCGAGGTTCTTGATGTTTCCGACCCCCAAGCCCGCCTTGGTTCCGAACACCTACGAATACGAATCCGAGCCGATGGTGAAGGCCACGGGCTTCCGGGAATACGACGCGCGCTGGCTGTTCCAGAAGGAGATCAACCTGATGGGCATCCAGGCGCTGGGCATGGGGCTCGGCACCCTGATCCGCGACCTCGGCCAGAAGCCGGAGGTGGTCACGGGCCACGATTTCCGCGGCTACTCGGCCTCGATCAAATACGCCCTTGTCTCCGGCCTCATGGCCGCGGGCTGCAAGGTCCACGACATCGGCCTCGCGCTAACGCCCATGGCCTATTTCGCGCAGTTCGCGCTCGACGTGCCCTGCGTCGCCATGGTGACGGCCTCGCACAACGACAACGGCTGGACCGGCGTGAAGATGGGCGCCAACCGGCCGCTGACCTTCGGCCCCGACGAGATGACGAAGCTCAAGGACATCGTGCTCGGCGCCAGGTTCGAGCTCGCCGGCGGCGGCTCCTACGCGTTCGTCGAGAACTTCCCCGACCGCTACATCGCCGACCTGACGAACCGCCCCAAGCTCAAGCGCAAGCTCAAGGTGGTCTGCGCCTGCGGCAACGGCACCGCCGGCGCGTTCGCGCCGCGCGTGCTCGAGGCCATCGGCTGCGAGGTGGTGCCGCTCGACACCAACCTCGACTACACGTTCCCGAAATACAACCCGAACCCGGAGGACCTGGAGATGCTGCACGCCATGCGCGACGCGGTGCTCGCCAGCAAGGCCGACATCGGGCTCGGCTTCGACGGCGACGGCGACCGCTGCGGCGTGGTCGACAACAACGGCGAGGAAATCTTCGCCGACAAGGTCGGCGTCATGCTGGCGCGCGACATGTCCACGCTGCATCCCGGCGCGACCTTCGTGGTGGACGTGAAATCCACCGGCCTCTACGTCACCGACCCGGTGCTCATCAAGAACGGCGTCAAGGCCGACTACTGGAAGACCGGCCACTCCTACATGAAGCGTCGCACCAACGAGATCGGCGCGCTCGCCGGCTTCGAGAAGTCCGGCCACTATTTCTTCAACAAGCCGTTCGGGCGCGGCTTCGACGACGGTCTCGTCTCCGCCATCGCCATCTGCGAGATGCTCGACAGGAACCCCGGCAAGTCGATGGCCGACCTCGTCCACGCGCTGCCCAAGACCTGGGGCTCGCCGACCATGTCGCCCTATTGCCCGGACGAGGTGAAATACGGCGTGGTCGACCAGGTGGTGAAGCATTTCGAGACGGCCAAGGCCAAGGGCGAGACGGTCGCAGGCCAGGCGATCCGCGACCTCGTCACCGTCAACGGCGTGCGCGTCACGGTCGAGGACGGCACCTGGGGCCTGGTGCGCGCCTCCTCCAACAAGCCGGAGCTGGTGGTGGTGGTGGAGAGCCCGGTGTCGGAGCAGCGCATGCGCGACATGTTCCACGCCGTCGATGCGGTGCTGCGCACCCATCCCGAGGTCGGCAAATACAACCAGACGATCTGAGCTTGTCCGAGCCGCGCGCCGTCGCAATCTACGTCGATGCCGATGCCTGCCCGGTAAAGCAGGAGGTCTATCGCGTCGCCGAGCGCCACGGGCTCAAGGTGTTCGTGGTCGCCAACAGCCCGATCAACGTGCCGCGCGACCCGATGATCGAGCGCGTCACGGTGCCCGGCAGCCCCGATGCCGCCGACGACTGGATCGCCGGCCGCGTCGGACCCGGCGACATCGTGATCACGGCCGACATCCCGCTGGCGGACCGCAGCATCAAGGCCGGCGCACGCGCCATCGCGCCGAACGGCAAGCCGTTCACCGAGCAGTCGATCGGCATGGCGCTCGCCATGCGCAATCTCATGAGCGACCTGCGCGAGACCGGCGCGATCGGCGGCGGCCCCAAGCCGTTCTCGCCGCGCGACCGCTCCGCGTTCCTGTCGGAACTCGACCAGACGATCCGGCGGCTGCGGCGGCAATAGGCCGCGCGCCGGCGGCTAATCCTCGCCGCCGACGTCGCGATAAACCTCGAACTCGACGCCGCCGGCGACCATGCTGCGCCACATCTGCAACGCCGCCTGCATGCGCGAGTCGCTGGCGAACTGCTGGCGCGTCATCTCCAGGTTGGCGTCGGTCTCGTACTCGATGATCTGCACGAAACGCGCCGGATCGTCCACGTTCTGCATCAGGTGCACCTCGCGGCCGCCGAAGAGCTCGTAGAACGACCGCGCCGCCTGCATCATCGCGTGGAGCCTCTTGGGGTCGGCCGACGGTGCGGTGAACCTGATCTGCAGTGTCCGCCTGACCTTGGGCGCGCTTGCCATGTGCAGTCCCCCGTTTGCGACGATAGTAACGGGAGCCGCGGCGCGCCGACAACCGCAATCAGCCCGTCAGCCTGGCGCGGGACTTATGCGCCGGATAGACGCCGAGGATCTTCAGCGACCGCGGCCGCGACACGAAGGCCAGTTCCTCGAGCGCGAGCGCGAGCGCGCGGTCCTTCGGGTGGGCCTCGACGTCGGCGTAGAACTGGGTGGCCGCGAAATTGCCGTCGACCATGTAGCTTTCGAGCTTGGTCATGTTGATGCCGTTGGTGGCGAAGCCGCCCAGGGCCTTGTAGAGCGCGGCCGGGATGTTGCGCACCTCGAAGACGAAGGTGGTCACCACCTTGCCGTTGTTGGGCCTGGCCCATTTCGCCGTGCGCGACAGGATGATGAAGCGGGTGGTGTTGTGCGCCTCGTCCTCGATGTTGCGCTTGAGAATCTTGAGGCCGTAGATTTTCGCCGCCAGCGACGTGGCGATGGCGGCGCGGGTGACGTCGCCGGCCTCCGCGACCTCGCGCGCCGAGCCCGCCGTATCGCCCGCGACCACCGCCCGGATGCCGAGCGCCCGGATGAGCTTACGGCACTGGCCGAGCGCGTGGACGTGGCTCTCCACGGTCTTGATCGTCTTCAGGCTCGCGCCGCGCGGCGCCATCAACTGGTGATGGACCGGCATGAAATGCTCGCCGATGATGTGCAGCTTCGCGTGCGGCATCAGGTGATGGATGTCGGCGACGCGACCCGCGACCGAGTTCTCGATGGGGATCATGGCGAGGTCGGCCCTGCCGTTGCGCACCGCGGCGAAGGCATCCTCGAAGGTCGCGCAGGGCACCGGCTCGTAGCTGGGATAGACCTCGCGGCAGGCGAGGTCCGAGTTGGCGCCGGGCTCGCCCTGATAGACGATGGTGCGTTTGGCCATGGGATGCTTCCGTTACGGGCGCGACGCACCCGAGTCAACCGGTGAGGGCGCGGCGCGCCGCCTCCAGGTCCTCCGGCGTATCGACGCCGAGCGGCACGCTGTCCACCAAAGCGACGTCGATGCGCAGGCCGGCTTCGATCAGGCGGAGCTGCTCCAGCTTCTCGCGCACCTCCAGCGGCGACGGCGGCAGCGCGACGAACCGCGCCAGCGCGGCGCGGCGATAGGCGTAGAGCCCGATGTGATGATAGAGCGGCCCCTCGCCGTAGGGCGCCGTGGCGCGGGTGAAATAGAGCGCGCGCAGCCGGCGCGGACTGGCCGGTGAGCCCACCACCTTGACCACGTTGGGGTTGGTGCGCTCCTCGGGGTTGCGGATTTCGGCGGCGGCCGTCGCAACGTCCACCACCGGGTCGGCCAGGAGCGCGAGCGCCGCGCGCACGTCGGCGGGATCGAGGGTGGGCAGGTCGCCCTGCACGTTGACCACCGCCTGGAAGCGGCCCGCCGGATCGACCTTGCCCAGCGCCTCGTGGAGCCGGTCCGAGCCCGAGGGGTGGTCCGGCCGCGTCAGCACGGCCTCGCCGCCGCCGCGTTCCACCGCCGCCGCGATCTCCCGCGAATCGGTCGCAACAATCACCGGGCCGACCCCCGCCTCGGCTGCCCGGCGCAGCACATGCACGATCATGGGCACGCCGCCGATGTCGGCCAGCGGCTTTCCGGGCAGTCGCGTCGCCGCCATCCGGGCGGGAATGAGAATGACGGCGTGGGAATGGGCCATCGATATGCGGGAAACGGGTGTCGAGCGGCCTGTTTATACGGGTTGCAAGGTACGCTGCAAACCGGCTATCTCTGCACCGCAAAATCGCCCGCCCGGGCCGATTTCCAGTCCTTTCATCCGCCTGCTGCGGGAGCTTCTCCGCGATGGATTCCTTCGAGCTCAACAAGATCCTCGGCGCCCTGCTGTTCACCTGCCTCTGCGTGCTGTCGCTGAACTTCGCGGCGGGCGCCATCTGGGCCCCGCACAAGCCGGAAAAGCCGGGCTACGAGATCGCGGTTCAGGAAAAAGCGCCGGCCGGCGGACCGGCGCCGGCCGCCGAGCAGGAGCCGCCGATCGAGCAGCGGCTCGCCAGCGCCGATCCGAAGCGGGGCGAGAACGCCACCAAGGTTTGCCAGACCTGCCACACCTTCGAGAAGGGCGGGCCGAACCGCGTCGGCCCTAACCTGTGGGGCGTGGTCGGCCGGCCGCGCGCCTCCGAGCCGGGCTTCAACTATTCGGCGGCCATGAAGGCCAAGGGCGGCACCTGGACGGTGCAGGACCTCGACCAGTTCATCCACAACCCGAAGGGCTTCGTGCCCGGGACGGCGATGGGCTTCGCCGGCCTGCCGCGCGGCAACCAGCGCGCCGACGTGATCGCCTATCTCAATACGCTGTCGGATTCGCCCAAGCCCCTGCCGACGGCGGCGGCGAGCGGCGGCGACAACGCCAAGCCCGCGGGCGGCGAGGCGCCGAAGGCGCAGTAAAGGGGTTTCCCGCATCAGGGTTGGCGAGCGGCCGGGTCAAGCCCGGCCGTTTTGCTGTTCCAGCCCGGCATCCGAGCACGGTGACGCCGCAATCCAAAACCATCATCATCGCCGCGCGTTGAAGGCTCGGCGTCAATACGAATCCCGGAGGACCGCGTGTTCCGTTTCCCGATCCGCCCGTTCGGCGTGGCCGCCATCGTTGCCCTGACCCTCGCGCCAGCGCTGGCGGCGGACCCGGTGTGGCGGCACGGGCTCTCGCTGTTCGGCGAGCTGAAATACCCGCCGGGCTTCGCCCGCTTCGACTACGTCAACCCGAACGCGCCCAAAGGCGGCACCGTGCGCCAGATCGCGTTCGGCACCTTCGACAACTTCAACGTCGCCGTCGCCGGCGTGAAAGGCACGATCGCCCAGGGCATCGACCTCATCTACGACACGCTGCTGGTGCCGTCTCTCGACGAGGTCTCGACCGAGTACGGACTGCTCGCCGAGAGCGTCAGCTACCCGGACGACTTCTCCTCCGTAACCTATCGCCTGCGCGCCAACGCCAGGTGGCACGACGGCCAGCCGGTGACGCCCGACGACGTGATCTTCTCCTTCGACACCTTCAAGCAGAACTCGCCGCAATACGCCGCCTACTATCGCCACGTGATGAAGGCGGAGAAGACCGGCGACCGCGACGTGACCTTCACCTTCGACCAGCCCGGCAACCGCGAGCTGCCGCAGATCGTCGGCCAGCTCACCATCCTGCCGAAGCACTGGTGGGAAGGCACGGACAAGAACGGCAACAAGCGCGACATCACCGCCACCACGCTGGAGCCGCCGCTCGGCAGCGGCGCCTACCGGATCAAGGATTTCGTGCCCGGCCGCTCCATCAGCTTCGAGCGCGTCAAGGACTACTGGGGCAAGGACCTCAACGTGAACGTCGGCCGCGACAATTTCGACGAGCAGCGGTTCGAGTATTTCCGCGACGCCACCGTGGCCATCGAGGCCTTCAAGGCCGACCAGGTGGACTGGCGCACCGAGAACAGCGCCAAGAACTGGGCCACGGCCTACGACTTTCCCGCGGTGCGCGACAAGCGCGTGGTGCTGGAGGAGTTCCCCATCCGCAATTTCGGCGTCATGCAGGCGTTCGCGTTCAACCTGCGGCGGCCGAAGTTCGCCGACATCCGGGTGCGCCGCGCGTTCAACCTGGTGTTCAATTTCGACGAGATGAACAAGCAGATCTTCTTCGGCCAGTACAAGCGCATCTCGAGCTATTTCGAGGGCACCGAGCTCGCATCGTCCGGCCTGCCGCAGGGCCTCGAACTCGACATCCTCAACACGGTGCGCGACAAGGTGCCGCCGGAGGTCTTCACCACGCCCTACGCCAACCCGGACAACAGCGACCCGGAGAAGGTGCGCGCCAATTACCGCGAGGCGTTCCGGCTGCTGAAGGAGGCCGGCTACGAGGTGCGCAACCAGAAGCTCGTCAACGCCAAGACCGGCGAACCCTTCACCGTCGAGTTCCTGATCGACAGCCCCGAGGTGCAGCGCTTCATCGGCCCCTACCAGCCGGCGCTGGAGCGGCTCGGCATCACCGTGACGCTGCGGCCGGTGGACGACGCGCAATACGAGAACCGTCTGCGGCAGTGGGACTACGACGTCATCGTCGCCTCGTGGGGCGAATCGCTGTCGCCGGGCAACGAGCAGCGCGGCTTCTGGGGCTCGCAGGCCGCCGACCAGCCCGGCTCGCGCAACTACGTGGGCATCAAGAACCCGGCGGTCGACGCGCTGATCGACCGCATCGTTTATGCCAAGAACCGCGCGGAGCTGGTCGCCGCCACCCACGCGCTCGACCGCGTGCTGCTCTGGAACTTCTACGTCGTGCCGAACTGGACCTACGGCAAGGTCCGCACCGCGCGCTGGGACCGCTTCGGCCGGCCCGACAAGCTGCCGGAATACGGCCTTTCGGCGTTCCCCACCATCTGGTGGTGGGACGCCGGCAAGGCGGCGAAGATAGGCGCGCGCCCGTGACCGGGCGGCTGCGGCTCACCCGGCGGCAGACGCTGGCGGCCGGCGGCGCCGCCCTGGCCGCCGCCGCGTTCCGGCGGCCGGCGCGGGCGCAGGACGCGGGGCGCCACGGCATCTCGGCCTTCGGCGACCTCAAGTATCCGCCGGATTTCGCGCATCTCGATTACGTCAATCCGGGCGCGCCGAAGGGCGGCACCTATTCGCAGGCCGTGGACAGCCGCGGCTACAACGGCTCCTTCCTCACGTTCAATTCGCTCAACGGCTATATCCTCAAGGGCGACGGCGCGTTCGGCATGGACCTCACCTTCGCCGCGCTGATGGCGCGGGCCGCCGACGAGCCCGATGCCATGTACGGCTTCGCCGCGCGCGCCGTCAGGGTGTCCGCCGACGGCCTCGCCTATACGTTCCTGATGCGGCCGGAAGCGCGCTTCCACGACGGCTCGCAACTCACGGCGCAGGACGTCGCCTTCTCGCTCAACGTGCTGAAGGAGAAGGGTCATCCGCTGATCGCCCAGCAACTGCGCGATTTCATCGGCGCGACGGCGGACGGCGACGGCGCCGTCGTCCTCACCTTCAAGGCCGGCCGCGCCCGCGACGTGCCGCTGTTCGCCGCCGGGCTGCCGATCTTCTCGCGCGCCTATTACGCCAAGCGTCCGTTCGACGAATCGACGCTCGACATCCCGCTCGGCTCCGGCGCCTATAAGGTCGGCAGGTTCGAGGCGGGCCGCTTCATCGCGTTCGAGCGCGTCAAGGACTGGTGGGGCGAAACGCTGCCGATCAACGTCGGCCAGAACAACTTCGACACCTTGCGTTTCGAGTATTACCGCGACCGCAGCGTGGCCTTCGAGGGCTTCACCGCGAAGAACTATCTGTTCCGCGAGGAGTTCACCTCGCGCATCTGGGCGACGCGCTACGATTTCCCCGCGATCCGCGACGGCCGCGTCAAGCGCCGCGTGCTGCCGGACGACACGCCCTCCGGCGCGCAGGGCTGGTTCATCAACACCCGGCGCGACAAGTTCAAGAACCCCAAGCTGCGCGAGGCGCTCAACGACGCCTTCGACTTCGAGTGGACCAACAAGAACATCATGTACGGGTCCTACGACCGCACGCACTCGTTCTTCCAGAATTCCGACATGATGGCGAACGGCCCGCCGGGGCCGGGCGAGCTGGCTTTGCTGGAGCCGTTCCGCAGCCGGGTGCCGGACGAGGTGTTCGGCGAACCCTATTCGCCGCCGGTCTCCGACGGCTCCGGGCAGGACCGCGCACTGCTGCGCAAGGCGTCGCGGCTCCTCCAGGAAGCGGGCTATATGGTCAGGAACGGCAAGCGCGTCGGCCCCGACGGGGCGCCGGTCACCATCGAGTTCCTGCTGGACGAGCCGGACTTCCAGCCGCACCACATGCCGTTCATCAAGAACCTGGGGACGCTCGGCATCGACGCCACGGTCCGCCTCGTCGATCCGGTGCAGTATCGCAGCCGGCGCGACACCTTCGACTTCGACGTCGCCATCGACCGCTTCAATTTCTCGACCGTGCCGGGCGACGCGCTGCGCTCCTATTTCTCGTCGCGGGCCGCCGCCAGCAACGGCTCCAACAACCTCGCCGGCATCGCCGACCCCGTGGTCGACGCCCTGATCGACGCCGTGATCGCCGCCGATACGCGCGACAAGATGGTGACGGCCTGCCGCGCCCTCGACCGCGTCATTCGGTCCGGTCGCTATTGGATTTCGCAGTGGTACAAGCCGACCCACTGGCTGGCCTACTGGGACGTGTTCGGCTGGCCGGCCGGCAGGCCGCGCTACGCGCGCGGCGCGCCCGAAACCTGGTGGTACGACCGCGAAAAAGCGGGCAAGATCGAACAGGCAGGGTGATTTGCGCGTTTTAACCCGACCGGGACGCCGATAGCGAAACCATGGCCGCCTACATCATCCGCCGCCTGCTGCTCATGGTGCCCACCCTGTTCGGCATCATGCTGGTGTCGTTCGTGGTGATCCAGTTCGCGCCCGGCGGGCCGATCGAGCGCATCATCGCGCAGCTCTCCGGGGCCGACACCGGGGCCGGCGCGCGCATCGGCGGCGGCGCGGGCGGAGACTTCGGCGCGCGCGGCGCCATGAACCTCGCGCAGAACGACGCCGTGGCCTCCAAATACCGCGGCGCTCAGGGACTCGACCCGGAGTTCATAAAGAAGCTCGAGGTGCAGTTCGGCTTCGACAAGCCGGCCTACCAGCGCTTCCTCATCATGATGAAGAACTACCTGACGTTCGACTTCGGCAAGAGCTATTTCCGCGACATTAGCGTGCTGCAGCTCATCAGGGAGAAGCTGCCGGTCTCCATATCGCTCGGCGTCTGGATGACGCTGCTCACCTATCTGATCTCGATCCCGCTCGGCATCAAGAAGGCGGTCGACGACGGCTCGACCTTCGACGTGTGGTCATCGAGCCTCATCATCGTCGGCTACGCCATTCCCGGATTCCTGTTCGCCATCCTGCTGATCGTGCTGTTCGCCGGCGGCTCGTTCTTCGACTGGTTCCCGTTGCGCGGGCTCACCTCGGAGAACTGGAGCGACTTCCCGTGGTGGAAGAAGATCCTCGATTATTTCTGGCACATCACGCTGCCGATCATCTCCATGAGCCTCGGGGCTTTCGCCACCACGACGCTGCTGACCAAGAACTGCTTCCTCGACGAAATTCGCAAGCAATACGTGCTGACCGCGCGCGCCAAGGGCAACAGCCAGCGCCAGGTGCTCTACGGCCACATCTTCCGCAACGCCATGCTGCTCGTCATCGCCGGCTTCCCCGGCGCGTTCATCGGCGCGTTCTTCGGCAGCTCGCTGCTGATCGAGACCATCTTCTCGCTGGACGGCCTCGGCCTCCTCAGCTTCGAAAGCGTGCTCAACCGCGACTATCCGGTCGTGTTCGCCAACCTCTACATCTTCTCGCTGCTCGGGCTGGTGATGAACCTCGTCTCCGACCTCACCTACACCTGGGTCGATCCGCGCATCGATTTCGAGACGCGGGAGGTGTGACGTGGACGCGCGCAACGCCCTGCCGCCCGAGCTGCCTGCCTCGCCGGTCGGCACCGGCCTGCCGCCGCCGGCGGGCCGGTTCACGCTGTCGCCGATGAATGCGCGGCGCTGGCACAACTTCAAGGCCAACCGCCGCGGCTACTGGTCGTTCTGGATTTTCCTGGTGCTGTTCGTCGGCTCGCTGTTCGCCGAGTTCATCGCCAACGACAGGCCCTTTCTCGTCATCTACGACGGCAAGCCGTATTTTCCCGCGCTCGTGAACTATCCCGAGACCACGTTCGGCGGCGACTTCGAGACCACCGCCGACTATCGCGATCCCTACCTGCAGAAGCTGATCGCCGACAAGGGCGGCACCATCGTCTGGCCGCCGATCCGCTATTCCTACGACACCCACAACCTCGACCTGCCGACGCCCGCGCCCTCCAAGCCGACCTGGCTGCTGACCGAGCAGGAGTGCAAGCCGGTGGTCGAGCGCAAGCATCTCTCCGGCTGCCGCGACCTCGAATACAACTGGCTCGGCACCGACGACCAGGGCCGCGACGTGGTGGCGCGGCTGATCTACGGCTTCCGCATCTCGGTGCTGTTCGGGCTCATTCTTACCATCGCCTCCTCGGCCATCGGGGTCGCCGCCGGCGCGGTCCAGGGGTATTTCGGCGGCTGGACGGACCTGCTGTTCCAGCGGTTCATCGAGATCTGGAACTCGATCCCCGAGCTCTATCTGCTGCTCATCATCTCGTCGGTGCTGGTGCCGGGCTTTTTCGTTCTGCTCGGCATCCTGCTCCTGTTCTCGTGGCTGCGGCTCGTCGGCCTCGTGAGGGCCGAGTTCCTGCGCGGCCGCAACCTCGAATACATCCAGGCGGCGCGCGCGCTCGGTGTCTCCAATCTCGTGATCATGGTCCGCCACCTTCTGCCCAATGCCATGGTGGCGACGCTGACCTATCTGCCCTTCATCCTCTCTTCGTCGGTGATGACGTTGACCGCGCTCGATTTCCTCGGATTCGGCCTGCCGCCCGGCTCGCCCTCGCTCGGCGAACTGCTGGCCCAGGGCAAGGCCAACATCCAGGCGCCATGGCTCGGGCTCGCCGGCTTCTTCACCGTCGCCATCATGCTGTCGCTCCTGATCTTCGTCGGTGAGGCGGTGCGCGACGCTTTCGACCCGCGCAAGACGTTCGGGTGAGCACGTGGTAAGTAATGGGTAAAGGATGAGCCATGAACAAGATCGTCAGGGAACATTATCCGGCTTCAAGGCTGCCGGAAGAGTTGCGGCCGGGCAATGATCCCAATGCGTCGGTAACCGTGACTATCGAAGAAGAGCAAAAGCCAGAAAAGGTCATGACGCTTGAAGAGATATTCTCCCTGACCGGGTTCCGGCGTCGGTCCGCGGAGGAGATCGATGCCGACCTCCGCAAGCAGCGAGACGAGTGGGATGAATGACCCGACCGCAGATCCGACCATCTACCTCGACGCCAACGTCTTCATCAACGCAGTAGAAGGGGTCCCGGAAACTGCCTCGGCTCCAAAAAGGTTGCTCTCTGCCCTTCAAGCTCATCCCGGCATCGCCGCCACCAGCGAAATAACATTTGCCGAGGTTCTGGCGCCTCCTCAAAGGTCCGACGCCCTCCCGCTCCACATAAAGCGACGCGCTTATCTCGACCTGCTTCTCTGGAACGGCTTTATTACGTTGATTCCGGTCACTCGGGAAATCTTGATCGAGACCGCTGATTTGCGGGCCGCAGCACGCTTGAAGTTGCCCGACGCCATTCACATCGCCTCCGCCATTCGCGGAGGATGCCGATATGCCGTTTCCAACGACGACGACTTTCGCAAACTGCCCGAGAACATGACGCGTGTTAAGCCGAACGAGCAGGGAGTAGACGCCTTGTTAAAGGAAATCGCATGACGATCCCCCTCCTCTCCGTTCGCGATCTCTCCATCGCCTTCCGGCAGGGCGGCCGGGAGACGCTGGCGGTGGACCGCGTGTCGTTCGACATCGCCAAGGGCGAAACGCTCGCTTTGGTCGGCGAGTCCGGCTCCGGCAAGTCGGTCACCGCGCTGTCGGTGATGAAGCTCCTGCCCTATCCGGCGGCGTATCATCCGTCGGGCGAGATCCTGTTCAAGGGCGAGAACCTGCTTGCGAAGAGCGAGCGCGAGATGCGCCGCCTGCGCGGCAACGACATCACCATCGTGTTCCAGGAGCCGGCGACCTCGCTCAACCCGCTGCACACCATCGAGAAGCAGGTGACCGAAGCGTTGCTCCTTCACCGCGGCCTCGGCGGCGCGGCGGCGCGGCAGCGCGTCATCGAGCTGCTGTCCCAGGTCGGCATCCCCGATCCGGCGGCCCGGCTCGGCAGCTACCCGCACCAGCTCTCCGGCGGCCAGCGGCAGCGCGTCATGATCGCGATGGCGCTCGCCAACGAGCCCGACCTGCTGATCGCCGACGAGCCGACCACCGCGCTCGACGTCACCGTGCAGGCGCAAATCCTCAAGCTGCTGCGCGAACTCCAGGCGCGGCTCGGCATGGCGATGCTGTTCATCACCCACGACCTCGGCATCATGCGCAAGATCGCCAGCCGCGTCTGCGCCATGAAGCAGGGCAAGATCGTGGAGGCCGGCGACGTCGAGCGCGTGTTCACGTCGCCGCAGCATCCTTACACGCAACAGCTCATCGCCGCGCAGCCCAAGGGGCGGCCGGCGCCGCTCAATCCGGGCGGCGACGTGGTGGTGAAGACCGACGACCTGAAAGTGTGGTTCCCGGTCAAGCGTGGCGTGTTGCGTCGCGTCGTCGGGCACATCAAGGCGGTGGACGGCGTGACTGTCGAGCTGCGCAAGGGCGAGACGCTCGGCGTCGTCGGCGAATCCGGCTCGGGCAAGACCACGCTGGGGCTCGCGATCCTGCGCCTGATCTCGTCGCGAGGACCGATCGCGTTCCTCGGCAAGCCGCTGCAAGGGCTGAGGTTCAGGGAGATGCGGCCGTTCCGCCGCGACATGCAGATCGTGTTCCAGGACCCCTACGGCTCGCTGTCGCCGCGCATGGTGGTCTCCGACATCGTCGAGGAGGGGCTGTGGGTGCACCAGCCGCACCTCTCCGCGGCCGAGCGCGAGCAGCGCGTGGTCGCCGCGCTCACCGACGTCGGGCTGGATCCGGCGACGCGATTCCGCTTTCCGCACGAATTCTCCGGCGGCCAGCGCCAGCGCATCGCCGTGGCGCGCGCCATCGTGCTGGAGCCGACGTTCATCGTGCTCGACGAGCCGACCTCGGCGCTCGACATGCTGATCCAGGCGCAGATCGTCGACCTTCTGCGCGACCTGCAGCAGCGCCGCGACCTCACCTACATGTTCATCTCGCACGACCTCAAGGTGGTCTCGGCGCTGGCGAGCCGGCTGATCGTGATGCGCCACGGCAAGGTGGTCGAGCAGGGCCCGGCAGCGGAGGTGTTCGCCAACCCCCGGAGCGACTACACCCGCGAGCTGTTCGCCGCCGCCTTCAATCTCGAAGCGGCGAACGGCGGCGCCGTTTCTCAATAGGCCAGGCGGCGGATGGACCGTACTTTGCCGCCCGCCGCCTCGATGCGGCGGACGGCTTCGGCGAGCGGCTCGACCGCGACCGCCATGTGGAAGGCGTTGGCGTGGACGATGCTCGCGGCGTCGCGCGCGATCGCCACGTGGCCTTTCCAGAAGATCAGGTCGCCGCGCGCGACCTTCGACCAGTCGCCCCGGAGCTCGACCGGCGCGCCGAGCGCGCGCTCCTGCATATCGCTGTCGCGCGGCGCGTCGCGGCCGGCCGCGGCAAGCGCGACCTGCACCAGCCCGGAGCAGTCGATGCCGAGGCTCGTCTTGCCGCCCCACAGGTAAGGCGTGCCGACGAAACGCTCGGCGACCGCGACGAAATCCGGCTCGCGCCCGTCCAGCGGCGCGAGGTGCTGCCGCGGCAGGAACTCGCCCTGCGCGGTCACGGCGAATTCCGCCTCGGTGCGCGCCACGGCCACCGCGCAGCCGAGCGACAGCACCGCCAGCGGCGGCAGCTTGATCGACGGCCCCGGGAACGCGAAGGTGCGCAGCGCAGCCACGCGGTGGGTCGGCTCGACGATGGTCGGCGCCAGCGCCGCCGCGGGCAGCCAGCCGACATAGCCGTCGCGCGCGAGCTGGCCCCAGCACCAGCCCTCGCCGTTGTCGTCATAGACCGTGACGCGCTCGCCGCGCAGCGCCTCGGTGTCGAGCGGCACGTCGTGGGCCGGCGCATGGCGAAGCGGCGCCTGCGGCGCGATCACCTGATGGACGACGCCCTCGACATAGCGCGCCGCGGCGACCTTGCCTTCGAGGTGCTTCGCCGCGAGGTCGGGCCGCGCCGGCGTCACGCGCGGATCGAGCGCCGCGCTCATCCGTAGCGCGCGGCGAGCCACGCATAGAGCGCGCGCGCCGCCTGGCATTCGCCGCCCTCCGGCCGGCCGGGCTTCGCCGACGGGCTCCACGCATAGATGTCGAGATGCAGCCACGCCCTGGCCGCGGTGACGAACCGTTGCAGGAACAGCGCGCACGTAATCGAGCCGGCGAACGGGCTCGACGGCGCGTTGTTGATGTCCGCGGTCTTGGAGTCGAGCATGGCCTTGTAGGGCTTCCACAGCGGCATGCGCCACAGCGGATCGTTCTCCTGCGCGGCATGGCGCAGCACGTCGGCCGCCAGCGCCTCGTCGTCGGTATAGAGCGGCACGAGGTCGGGGCCGACGGCGACGCGGGCGGCGCCGGTGAGCGTGCCCATGTCGATCAGGAGGTCCGGCGTCTCCTCGTCGGCGACCGCCAGCGCATCGGCGAGGATCAGCCGACCCTCCGCATCCGTGTTGCCGATTTCGACGGTGAGGCCCTTGCGCGACGGGTAAATGTCGAGCGGACGGAAGGCGTCGCCGCCGATGGCGTTCTCCACCGCCGGGATCAGCACGCGCAGGCGCAGCTTCAGCCGGCGGCCCATCACCATGTGCGCCAGCGCCAAAACGGTGGCGGCGCCGCCCATATCTTTTTTCATCATCAGCATGGCGCTCGACGGCTTGATGTCGAGGCCGCCGGAATCGAAGCACACGCCCTTGCCGACCAGCGTCACCCGCGGGTGGGCGGGATCGCCCCAAGTGAGATCGACGAGCCGCGGCGCCTCCCTGGCGGCGCGGCCGACGGCGTGGATGAGGGTCAGCTTCTCCTTGAGCAGGTCGTCGCCGACGACGGACGACACCTGTGCGCCGTGGCGCCGGGCAAGGTCGCGCACAGCCGCCTCGAGCGCCGCGGGTCCCATGTCGTTGGCCGGCGTGTTGATGAGGTCGCGCGCCAGGAACACGCCCTCGACCACGCGCGACAGGTCCTCGCCATCGACACCGGCGGGCACCTCGAGCCGGATCTCCTTGTCCTCGGCCTTGCGGTAGCGCGCGAAACGATAGCTGCCGAGCGCGACGGCCAGCGCCGCGAGCCGCAGGTCCGCGCCGTCTCCGGCGAACCGATAGGTCCCCGCCGGGATCAGACCGGGCAGGCGACCGGCCGCGAACGGATCGCCCTCCTTGTCGCCCGCGATTCCCAGCAGCACGGCGGAAAGGCCATCCGGGCCCGGCAGCAGCGCATGGCGGCCGGCCTTGGGCTCGAAGCCCGCCGCCTCGGCATAGGCTGCCTGGGCCGCGTCGAGCTTGCTGCGAAGGGCGGGCCAGGATTGCGCCGTGACCAGGTGAATGGGGACAGCCGGCGCCCCGCCGGGAGGCACGAATATCGGATGCATGGGAGCAGTTTCCGTCGAACGGCTCCCCGGTTATCACGCGGGCGCGGCCGGGTGAAGCGGACGAGGCGGCCGGTTAACGCGGCATTAAGGTTAACGCTCTATTGCGGGACCAGCAGGCGGTGCACAGCCGCCCCCGGCGGAGCCTCATCATGGCGGCGTTCCCCCCGCGCCTTTCCCACCACATCATTGCTGCCGCAGCCGCCGGCCTCGTGGCGCTGGCGCTCGCAGGCTGCGCCGCGAACAACACTGCCGATGTTACCGGCTCCATCGCCTCGCAGCCGACGCCGCGCACCGAGGACGACTGGCGCCGCCTTGCCGAAACCCTCGGGCCCAAATACCGCGAGAACCCCCAAGACACCGACCTGGCGATCCAGTACGCCCAGGCGCTGCGCGGCAGCGGCCAGCGCCCGCAGGCCGCCGCCGTGCTCGAGCAGGCATCCATGGCCGCGCCCAACAACAAGGCGGTGCTCGGCGCTTACGGCCGCGCCCTGGCCGATGTCGGGCAATACCAGCAGGCGTTCGACGTGCTGCAGCGCGCCCATACGCCGGAAAACCCCGACTGGCGCATCCTGTCGGCGGAAGGCGCGGTGCTCGACCAGCTCGGCCGCCATGCCGAGGCGCAACGCTACTATTCGGCCGCGCTCAAGATCGTGCCGGACGAGCCTTCTGTGCTGTCCAACCTCGGCCTGTCCTATGCGCTGGCCAAGGACCTGCCGCGGGCGGAGACGACGCTGCGGCAGGCTGCCGCGAATCCCAACGCCGACGCGCGCGTGCGGCAGAACCTCGCCCTCGTCGTCGGCCTGCAAGGCCGCTTCGCCGAGGCGGAGAGCATCGCCCGCGCCGACCTGCCGCCCGACGAGGCCGCCTCCAACGTCGCCTATCTGAAGCAGATGCTGTCCGACGCCAAGGCCGGCAGGGGCCTCAAGAGCATCGCGCCCGCCGCGGGCACGTGAACGCCGCGGCTTAGGGCGAAAACATTACGCGCAGCGCCACCGGGCCGAGGATCACAACGAACAGCACCGGCAGGAAGAACAGGATCATCGGCACGGTAAGCTTGGGCGGCAGGCCGGCAGCTTTCTTCTCCGCCTCGGACATGCGCATGTCGCGGTTTTCCTGGCTCAGCACCCGCAGCGCGTGTGCCATCGGCGTGCCGTAGCGTTCAGCCTGCTGCAGGGCGAGACAGACCGACTTGACGCTGTCGAGATCGACGCGCTTGGCGAGGTTTTCGTAGGCCTGCTTGCGGTCCGGCAGGTAGGACAGCTCCGCGGTGAGCAGGGCGAGCTCCTCGGCGAGCTCGATCGACCGGCTGCCGATCTCCTCGCCGACCTTGCGGAACGCCGCCTCGATGGACATGCCGGATTCCACGCAGATCAGCAGCAGGTCGAGCGCGTCGGGAAACGCCCGGTTGATCGACAGCTTGCGCTTGTCGATGCGGTTCTTGAGGAAAATATCGGGCGACTTGATGCCGAGATAGGTTGCGACGAGGCAGATGCCGATCTTGATCGTCGCCGGCTGGTCAAGATCGAGGATCAGGAACACGTAGACCGCCGACGCGACCATCATGGCGATCGGCATGACCATGCGGAAGAACAGATAGGCGACGTAAGGCCCCTGCCCGCGGTAGCCGGCCTGCAGGAGCTTGTCGCGCGCCTCCTCCTGGCCCACCCACTTGTTGAGGTCGAACTGCTCCACCGCGCGCTGCATGTACTGCTTCGGCGAGGAGCGCAGCGCCACCTTCTCGGCGCCGCGGGCGAGCTTCTCGCGCTCGCGCTGGCGGATCTTGTCCCGCTCGGTGCTGACCGAGCGCATCCGCTTCTCCAGCGTGTCTCCCACGAGCAGCGGCATCGCCAGCGTGAACACGGTGGCGCCAACGGCGAGCGCGACCAGCAGCATCGCCACGGTCTGAATGTCGGTGAGTTTTTCCACGAGCAGCGACAGCATCACCGGTCTTCAGAAATCGAAATTGATCATGCGCTTCATCGTGAAGATGCCCAGCAGCATCCAGACGGCGCTGCCCGCCAGCATGATGTGGCCGACCGGGTGCGTGAACAGGATGTTGATGAAGGACGGACTCGAAACCCACACCGCGCCGCCGACCAGGATCGGCAGCGCGCCGATGATGGTGGCGGACGCCTTGGCCTCCATCGACATCGCCTTGATCTTGGCCTGCATCTTCTTGCGGTCGCGCAGCACGCGCGACAGGTTGCTGAGCGCTTCCGACAGATTGCCGCCCGCCTTCTGCTGGATCGTGATCACGATGGCGAAAAAGTTGACCTCGGGCAGCGGGATGCGTTCGTAGAGCTTGGCGCAGGCTTCCCCGATCGGCATGCCGATGGTCTGGGTGTCGAGCAGCGTCTTGAACTCGCTGCGGATCGGCTCCTGCGCGTCGTTGACGATGATCCGCATGGAATCGATCAGCGGCAGCCCGGCCTTGATGCCGCGCACGATGATGTCGATGGAATCGGGAAAATGCTCGAGGAAGTTCTTCTCGCGCCGCTTCTTGAGGTAGGAGAGAAGCCAGCGCGGCGCGCCGAACGCGGCGACGAAGGAGCCGCCGGCGGCGACCAGCATGTTGCCGCTCAGCATCAGCAGCACGACGAAGGCGACGAGGCCGAACAGGCCGGAGACGATGTAGAACGTGCGCGGCGTCCAGGTCAGCCCGGCCTGCGTGATGCGGATGGCAAGGGGGACGGACTTGGGCTTCCTGTGGCGCTCCTCCACGCCCTTCAGCGTCTGCTCGATCTGCTCGCGGCGGGTCTTCTGGGCATTGCGGCCGGCGGCCTTGCGCACCGTGGCCGGCGCCTGCGCGACCGTCATGCGGCGGCGCTCGGCCTGCTTGCCGCCGGACAGGGACGGATAGAGGAACACCCACGCGATGCCGCCGCAGGCGACGCTCACCAGGAAGAAAACCGCAAGCGTGTTCAGCGCCATCGGGGCAATCTCACCCGTTTGCCCCCTGGTTGGCCACTTCGGCGGCGTCGAGCGCGGCGGCGAGCCGTTTCTCCTCGCCGAAATAGCGCGCGCGCTCCCAGAACCGCGGCCGGCCGATGCCGGTGGAGCGGTGGCGGCCGATCAGCCGGCCGTTGGCGTCCTCGCCCAGGACGTCGTAGACGAACAGGTCCTGGGTGATGATGACGTCGCCTTCGAGGCCGACCACCTCGGTGATGTGGGTGATGCGGCGCGAGCCGTCGCGCAGGCGCGCGGCCTGGATCACCACGTCCACCGAGGCGCAGATCATCTCGCGGATGGTGCGCGAGGGCAGCGTGAAGCCGCCCATGGTGATCATCGATTCGAGTCGCGACAGCGCTTCGCGCGGATTGTTGGCGTGCAGCGTGCCCATCGAGCCGTCGTGGCCGGTGTTCATGGCCTGCAGCAGGTCGAACGCCTCGGGGCCGCGCACCTCGCCGACGATGATGCGCTCCGGCCGCATGCGCAGACAGTTGCGGATGAGGTCGCGCATGGTGATCTCGCCCTCGCCTTCGAGGTTGGGCGGGCGCGATTCCAGGCGCACCACGTGCGGCTGCTGCAACTGCAGCTCGGCGGCGTCCTCGCAGGTGATGATGCGCTCGTCGTCGTCGATGTAGCGGGTGAGGCAGTTGAGCAGCGTGGTCTTGCCCGAGCCGGTGCCGCCCGACACCAGCGTGTTGACGCGGCAGCGGCCGATGATCTTGAGGATTTCCGCGCCCTCGGGCGAGATCGAGCCGAACTTGACGAGCTGCTCCAGCGTCAGCTTGTCGCGCTTGAACTTGCGGATGGTGAGCGCGGGTCCGTCGATGGACAGCGGCGGCACGATGACGTTGACGCGGGAGCCATCGGGCAGGCGGGCGTCGCAGATCGGAGAAGCCTCGTCGACGCGGCGCCCGACCTGGCTGACGATGCGCTGGCAGATGTTGAGGAGCTGCTGGTTGTCGCGGAACCGGGTGTTGGTTTTCTGGATCTTGCCGGCGACCTCGATATAGACCGTGCCGGAGCCGTTCACCATCACGTCGGCGATGTCGTCGCGCGCCAGCAGCGGCTCCAGCGGGCCGTAGCCGAGCACGTCGTTGCAGATGTCGTCGAGCAGCTCCTCCTGCTCGGAGATCGACATGACGATGTTCTTGATCGCGACGATCTCGTTGACGATGTCGCGGATTTCCTCGCGCGCCGAGTCCGCGTCGAGCCGCGCGAGCTGCGACAGGTCGATGGCCTCGATCAGCGCGTTGAAGATCGTGGTCTTGGTCTCGTAATACTTGTCGGAGCGGGTGGTATCGACCAGCGGCGGGGCGCGCCCGGATGCGAGATTCGGCATCACGACGCGGCCGCCCTGGGTCTGCGGCCCGGATACGACAGGCGCCGCGAGCCCGCTCGAGGGGAACGGCGCATGCGGCTCGGGAGCGCCGGCCGCGGGCGCCAGCGGCGGCGAGGGATGGGCCGCAGGCTGCGGCGCGGGCACCGTCTCGTGACGATGCTCGACGACTGCCGCCCCACTCCGCTTACCAAACCCCGACATCTGCAACCCTAACGCTTCAACAGCTTCTGCAGCAGCGGGCTCAGCAAGGTCCGCTGCCGTTTGGCCTCGGCGCGGCCGGTGAGGTGCTGCGCGAGCTGGCGGAACAGCTCCGCCGATTTGCTGCTCGACGACACCTCGGCGATCATCTGGCCATTGTTGGCGGCGACGCCGAACACCGCCGGCTCGAATGGAATGATGGCAACCGGGTCGTCCTCAAGCGCGCGCGCGAAGTCCGCCGGCTTGATTTCCGGCCGTTTCGGCACGCCGACCTGGTTGAGGCAGTAGGACGGCGGACGGTCGTTCGGCCGCGCCGTGCGCAGGAGATCGATCAGATTCTTGGCGTTGCGCAGGTTGGCGAGGTCGGGCGACGCGACGATCAGGATGTCGTCGGCGCTGACGAGCACGCGCTTGACCCAGGCCGACCAGACGTGCGGCACGTCGAGCACCACGCAGGGCACCGTGGCGCGCAGCGTGTCGAACACCGGGTCGAACGCCTCGGCGCCGAAGTCGTAGACGCGGTCGAGCGTCGCCGGCGCGGCGAGCAGGCTGAGCTGATCCGCGCATTTCGACAGCAGCCGATCGATGAAGGCGGCGTCGATGCGGTCCGGCGAGAACACCGCATCGGCGATCCCCTGCGGCGGGTCCTGATTGAAGTCGAGGCCGGCGGTGCCGAA
>Ga0182749_1000758_pt1 | contig 27787 bp, 29 predicted proteins | sample eDN3rd37CKraftMG_FD_128875 | JGI IMG/M metagenome (GOLD analysis project Ga0182749, IMG submission 128875) | Enriched Miracle-Growth compost microbial communities from Emeryville, California, USA - eDNA 3rd pass 37_C Kraft MG (version 2) (version 2) ...
ACGAGGACCAACAAGTGAATCCACGCCCGCCCGTCCTGAGCGCCGAGGTCTCCGACGCGCTCGCCACCGGCCGACCCGTCGTCGCCCTGGAGTCCACGATCATCTCGCACGGGCTTCCCCGACCGCAGAATCTGGCGGCCGCGCGGGAGTTCGAGCGGATCGTGCGCGACGGCGGCGCGACCCCGGCCACGATCGCGGTGCTCGACGGGGTGCCCCACGTGGGCCTGGACGACGCGGGCGTCGAGCGCATCGCCGGCGAGGACATCGCGAAGGCGAGCGTGCGGGACCTGCCGATCCTCGCGGCGCTGCGACGCAGCGGGGCCACGACCGTGGCGGCGACCGCGCACATCGCGGCGAGCGCCGGCATCCGGATCTTCGCGACCGGGGGCCTCGGCGGGGTGCACCGCGGCGCGATCGACACGTTCGACGAGTCGGCCGACATCCCCACTCTCGCCGTGACGCCGGTCGCGGTCGTGTGCGCGGGCGTGAAGTCGGTGCTCGACATCGGCGCGACCCTGGAGCGCCTGGAGACCCTGTCGGTGCCCGTCGTGGGCTACCGCACCGACGAGTTCCCCGCGTTCTGGCTGCGCTCGAGCGGCTTCCCGCTGGACTGGCGCCTCGACACGCCCGACGACGTGGCCGCGGTGCTGCGGGCGCAGGACGCGAACCGCCCGCCGCGCGGGCTCGTCGTCGCGAACCCCGTCGCCGAGGCGCTGCAGTGGGATCCGTCCGAGCATGACCGGGTCCTCGCGGAGTCGTTCGCGGCGGCGGAGGAGGCCGGGGTGCGCGGGAAGGCCGTCACCCCCTTCCTCCTCGGCGACATCGTGCAGCGCTCGGACGGACGCAGCCTCGAGGTGAACCTCGACCTCGTGCGCAACAACATCCGCGTCGCCGCCGAGATCGCCGTGGCCTATGCCGCGCACTGACCGCGTCCTCGTCTTCGGCGACGTCATCGATGACATCATCGTCGTGCCGCGCGCGCCGGTGCGGAGGGACACAGACACCCCCAGCGACATCCGCTCGCGCCCCGGCGGCAGTGCCGCGAACACGGCCGCGTGGCTCGCACGGGCAGGCGCGGATGTCTCGTTCGTCGGCCGCTGCGCCCGCGAGGACGTCGCGCGGCACGCCGCGGCGCTCGAGGCCGCCGGCGTGCGGCCGCTGCTGCGCGGCGACGCGACGCTGCCGACCGGGACGATCATCGTCGTCGTGGAGGGCGATGCGCGCTCGATGCTGACCGAGCGCGGGGCGAACGCCGCTCTCTCCCCCGCCGACGTGGCACCGGGCGGCTACGACCTCGTGCACGCGACCGGCTACTCGCTGCTCGGCCACGACGAGGCGTTCGGCGAATTCGTCGACCGCGCACACGCGGAGGGGGTGCGCGTATCCCTCAACGCGGGCGCGGTCGCCGCGATCGACGACATCGGCCTCGAGGCCTTCCTCGCCGCGGCGGCGGGCGTCGACATCCTCGTCGCGACGGCTGCGGAGGCGTCGCTGCTGACCGGCGAGCGCGGTCCGGATGCCGCGGCGGTGACGCTCGCCCGCCGGCACGGGCTCGTGGCGGTCACCGCGGGCCGCGAGGGGGCGTGGGTCGCGTCGGGCGACACCGTCGAGCGGGTTCCCGCCATCGAGGTCGCGGCGATCGACCCGACCGGCGCCGGCGACGCCTTCACGGCCGGATTCCTCGCCGCGACGCTGGACGGAGGCGACCCGACGGAGGCCGGGCGCCGCGGCGTCGCGCTGGCCGCGGAGGCGGTGTCGTCCCTGGGAGGTCGCCCGGCGCGCGCATGAGCGTCGGCGGACTGTGACGATCGGTTTCGGCCGGACCGGGGCGCGCGGGGCGCGTGGGGAAGAATGACGGCATGACCACCATCGCCGTCCTCGTGGGCAATCCGCAGCCCGGCTCGCGTACCCGTCTCGTGGCCGAGGAGGTGGCCGCGCAGCTCGCGGCGCGCAGCGGCGTCGAGGTGTTGCCCACGATCGAGCTCGCCGACGTCGCCGGGCTCCTGTTCCGGTTCCCTGCGCCCGAGATCGACGCGCTGCTCGAGACGGTCGCGGGCCCGGATGTGCTCGTCGTCGCCAGCCCGACCTACAAGGCGACGTACACGGGGCTGCTGAAGGCCTTCCTGGACCGCTACGGCAATCGGGGACTCACGGGGGTGACCGCCGTTCCCGTCCTGACCATCGGAGCGCCGGCGCACGCACTCGCCGTCGAGGTGTCCCTGCGCCCGCTTCTCGTCGAGCTCGGCGCGTCCGTGCCGACGCGGGGCATCGCCTTCCCCGCGGACGCCGTGGAGGACCGCGCGCGCATCGTCAGCGAGTGGCTCGACGCCGAGTGGGCGCGCCTGGAGCACGTGCTGGCCTGACCCGGGGCCCGCGGCGCTAGGGTCAGCGGAGGCGACCGGCGCGATGTCGCCCGGGGCGCGGAAGCGGGGTGCGGCGTCACGTGTCCCACTTCTGGCGGCTCCGAGACGCATCCGGTGGCCACAACGGGGACACGCGCAGACGGATGTCCCGGTTGCGGCGAGCCGGACCGGCGCGAAGCCGCCATTACTGGGACACGCGGGAGGAGCTGCGGGACGCGCAGGACACCGGTCCGTCGTCCGCCGTTTCCGCACCGACGTGCGCGGCCGACGGGCGCCTACGCAAGTCCTGCGGCGCTACGGTGTGCCGGCGCCGTCACCGGGCGGCGCCGCGACGTCGAGGATCGCCTCCGCGAACGCCTGCGGAGCCTCGGCGGGCAGATGATGCCCGGCGCCGTCGACGATGCGGTGCTCGCGCGGCCCGAGGAAGAACCGGTCGTGCTGCGAGCCGTCCGTGGCGGGGAAGTTCCCGTCCGCTCCCCCGTCGAGCGTGATCGTCGGCACCGTGATCGGCGGCAGGAGCGCCAGGCGCCGTTCGAGGTCGGCATAGGCGGGATCCCCCGGCGCCAGGCCCAGGCGGTGCCGATACGAGTGGATGACGACGTCGACGTAGTCCGGGTTGTCGAACGCCACGGCGGTGCGGTCCAGGTCCGCGGCGGTGTACCGCCAGCGCGGTGAGTTGCGGCGCCAGATGACGTCCGCGATGCCGCGGGGGTCGCGGCGGAGTCCGGACCGGCCCCGCTCGGTGGCGAAGTACCAGAAGTACCAGAATCCGGCTTCGCGGACCGGGTCGATCGGGCGCGTCGCGGCGGCGATGTCCTGGATGAGGTAGCCGTTGACGCTGACGAGCCCGGAGATGCGCTCGGGCCACAGCGCGGCCACGACGCACGCCGCGCGACCGCCCCAGTCGTACCCGGCGAGCACGGGCTGCTCGAGCCGCAGCGCGTCGAGGAAGGCGAGCACGTCTGCGCCGAGCGCGGCCTGCTGCCCTGAGCGCGGGTGCGCATCGCGACGGAAGCGCGTCCCGCCGTGGCCGCGCAGATAGGGCACGAGGACGCGGAAGCCCGCATCCACGAGCAGCGGAAGGACGTCGGCATAGCTGTGGATGCCGTAGGGGAAGCCGTGCAGGAGGACGACGGGCTCGGCGTGCGGGTCGCCCGCCTCGGCGTAGACGACGGACAGGTCGCCGGCGTCGACCGTGCGGGTCTGTGCTCCGGGGAGTGTCATGCTCTCGCCTCTCTTCTGGATCAGGGGATGGTGCGGCGGCGCCCGCGAGCGGATCGCGTCGCAGGCGCCGCCGCGTGCCGATCAGGCCGCTGCGTCCGCGGTGCGGCCCTCGAGGTACGCCCGCGCCGCGGCTGCGATCGTCGCGACGACGGCATCCGGCTGCGAGACGCTGATCGCGTGCGAGGCGCCCTCCACCTGCGTGGTCGCGCGGGCGGCGGCGCGCGCCGCGCCCGCCCGGAAGACGGCAGCCGGGATGTTGCGGTCCTGGTCGCCGAACACGTGCCACGAGGGGATGTCCTTCCACGCCGGTCGATCGGTGGGCAGCCCCTCGGAGAGCGCCGACTGGGTGACCGGGCGCTGCGTCGCGGCCATGAGAGCGGTCTTCTCCTCCGGCACGTCCGCCGCGAACTGATCGTGGAACAGCTCCGGGCGGATGACGAACTCGGCGTCGCCGTTCGCGAGGGGGTGCGGGGCGATCGCGTCGCCGAGCGTGCTGCCCGGCGCGCTCGTGGACAGCGAGAACGCGCTCTCGCCGGTGTCCGGGGCGAAGGCGGATGCGTACACGAGCGCGACCACCGCGTCGTTGCGCGACGCGGCCTCGGTGATGACGAGGCCGCCGTAGGAGTGGCCCACGAGCACGACGGGGCCGCCGACGGCGGAGATGACGTCGCGCACGTACCGGGCGTCGCCGGCGAGGCTGCGCAGGGGGTTGGCGACCGCGACGGCGCGCACGCCCTTCTCCTGCAGCCGCGCGATGACGTCGTTCCAGGACGCGGATTCGGCGAAGGCGCCGTGGACGAGGACGACGGTGGGCTTGTTGTCAGACATGGTTCCTCTTTCTCTCTGGGTGGGTGTTGCGGTGTCGGTCAGCTTGCGCGCAGCGCCCTGCGCAGGACGCGGACGGCCTGGTCGATCGCCGCGGCGGTGGCGGCGGAGGGGCGCAGCGGGTTGAGCATCATGAAGTCGTGGATCGTGGCGTCGTAGCGCACGAGCGTGGTCCGCACGCCGGCCTCGATGAGGTGACGGCCGTACTGCTCCCCCTCATCGCGCAGCACGTCGTTCTCGTCGACGATGAGGAGCGTCTCGGGGAGGCCGCGCAGCTCGTCGATCGGCGCGCGCAGGGGCGACGCGGTCTGGTCGAGTCGTGCGCGGGCGTCGGGGAGGTAGTTGTCCCAGAACCACGCCATGGCATCCGCGCGCAGGTGGTACCCCTCGGCGAACTCGCGGTAGCTCTCGGTGTCCATCGCGGCGTCGGTCACCGGGTAGTACAGCGACTGGTGGAGGAAGGACACGTCGCCGCGCTTCGTGGCGAGCAGGGCGACGACAGCCGCCATGTTGCCGCCGACCGAGTCACCGGCCACGGCGAGACGGGACGCATCCAACCCTCGGCCGGCGCCCTCGTCGGTGATCCAGCGGGCCGTCGCGTACGCCTGCTCGATGGCGACGGGATGCCGCGCCTCGGGCGAGCGCGTGTACTCCACGAACACGACGGCCGCCTCGGCGCCGGTGGCCAGCTCGCGCACGAGGCGATCGTGCGTGCCGGCATTGCCGAGCACCCAGCCGCCGCCGTGGATGTACAGGATGACGGGCAGGGCTCCGGTCGCGCCGCGCGGACGCACGATCCGGACGGGAACGTCGCCGACCTCGGCCGGGACCGTGACCCATTCGTCATCGACGTCGGGCAGGGCGACGGGGCCGGCCTGGACCTCGTCCAGCAGGGCGCGCGCGCCGTCGACCCCGCGCTCGGCGAGGGTCGGCGGCTGGGCGGCGGCCTGCGCGAAGGCGCGGGCCTCGGGTTGCAGCGTGTGCTCGGTCATGTCGTGCGTCCTCTCGGAAGTGGGGCCGCGTGGGGTGCGGCGGTGCAAGCGAAGACCAGCGCCGCCGCCGCGATGTGACCGATCCGGCGGATCTCCCTTCGCGTCGCGTGTCGGCGTCACGAATCCGGGCGACATCCGGTCAGAGCAGGAAGACGGTGCGATCCCTTCGCACCGCACGGACCGAGGAGCGCGCCATGAACATCACCGTCGTCGGAGGAACCGGCCTGATCGGCGCGCGGGTCGTGCGGATCCTGGAGGCCGAGGGCCATCGCGTGGTGGCCGCCGCCCGCGCCACCGGCGTCAACTCCTACACCGGGGAGGGGCTCGAGGCGGCGCTGGACGGCGCCGAGGTCGTCGTGGACGTGTCGAATTCGTCCTACACGGATGAGGCGGCCGCACGGGAGTTCTTCTACGCCTCGACGCTCAACCTCCTCACCTACGGGGCGGCCGCAGGGGTGGCTCACCACGTCGCGCTCTCCGTCGTGGGGACGGACCGGCTCGCGCGCGCCGAGGGCGGGTACTTCCAGGCCAAGGACGAGCAGGAGCGGCTGATCGTCCAGTCCGGTCGTCCGTACTCCCTCGTGCACGCGACGCAGTTCTACGAGTTCATCCGCAGCATCATCGACAACGCGGTGAACGGCGGGATCGTGCGACTCGCCGATGCCCGCATCCAGCCGATGGCGGCCGACGACGTCGCCGCCGCGGTCGCCGGGGTCGCCACCGGCGCCCCCCTCGGCGGCGTCGCGGAGTTCGCAGGCCCCGAGGTGTTCGATCTCGCCGACCTCGCGCGGCGGGATCTGCGGGCGCGGCGGGACCCGCGCGAGGTCGTCGCGGATCCGCTCTCCACCTACTTCGGCGCGTGGCTCGCGTCCGACGACCTCCTGCCGGACGCAGACGCGCATCTGGTCTCGAAGAGGTTCGACGACTGGCTGAATGACTCGTCTTCTATTTCCCCTCTTCCTATTAGCTAGTACACGATGTAATGTGCGGGCATGACGATCGGAACACCACCCCGCAAGCCCCCCGACCCCCCAGCCGTCGCGCTCTTCGAGGCGACCCGCGGCCGATTGTTCGGCATCGCGTACCGCATGCTCGGCAGTGCGGCGGAAGCCGAGGATGTCGTCCAGGAGACCTGGGTGCGATGGCAGCTGTGCGATCGCACCGCGGTCCGCGAACCTGCCGCGTTCCTCGCGACCACGACGACGCGCCTCGCGATCAACGTCCTGCACAGCGCCCGGGTGCGCCGCGAGACCTACATCGGCCCGTGGCTGCCGAGCCCTGTCGACACCTCGAACGACCCCACGCTCGGCGCCGAGCGCCAGGAGGCACTGAGCATCGCCACGATGATGCTCATGGAGCGTCTCTCCCCGACCGAGCGCGCCGCGTTCGTCCTGCGCACGGCGTTCGACTACCCCTATATGCGGATCGCGGAGATCCTCGAGACGACTCCGACCGCGGCCCGGCAGCTCGTGAGCCGCGCCGGCAAGCACATGCGCGCGGGCGGCACGCACCCCGCCGCCCCCGCTGCCCATCGTCGGTTCTTCGAGGCGTTCCTCCGCGCCGCGCGCTCAGGGGACGCAGGGGCCCTCGAGGCACTGCTGGCCGAGGACGCCGCGAGCTACACCGACGGCGGCGGGGTCGTGCGCCGCACCGCCCGGCGCCCGATCCTCGGGCGGGAGAAGCTCGTGCGGTTCCTCGTGGGGATCTCGCGATGGTTCTGGGGCGACGTCACGGTGCGGCTCGTCGAGGCCAATGGGCTGGCTGCGGCGGCGCTGCAGCGTTCGGGCAGCACCTTCGCGATCCTCACGGTCGCGATCGACGAGGATCACGTGCGGCGGATCATGTGGGTGATGAATCCGGCCAAGCTCGCCGCCATCCTCACCGCATGCGACGGGCGGATCGAGCGCGACATCCCCGAAATGAATCGCGCACGAGACAATCGCGTCCTGGCGATTCATTGATACGTTGAGCCCGTGACGAACGACACCCCGCCTGCAGTCGCCCTGGACGACATGGTCTGCTTCAACCTGCACGCCGCCTACCGCGCGGTCACCGCGGTGTACCGCCCGCTCCTGGAGCCGCTGGGCGTCACGTATCCCCAGTACCTCGTCCTCGCGGTGCTGTGGGAGCACGGCGAGCTGCCCGTCGGCGAACTCGTGGACCGGCTCGAGTCCGACTACGGGACCATGACGCCGCTCGTGAAGCGCATGGAGACGCTCGGCCTGGTCACGCGCGCCCGGAACCCGCGCGACGAGCGCTCTGTCACCGTGGCGCTCACCCCGACCGGAGACGCCCTGCGCGTGCACGCGCCCCGCATCTACCAGGTCATCACCGACACCTTCGGGTTCACGCCGGAACGGGCGGACGCCGCACTCGACGTGCTGCGCTCCATCGCCGCCCGTGCGGGCACCCCCTCCCCCGCCGGCTGACGACGAAGGCGCGCGTCACAGATCGGGCGCCTGCCCTGTCATGACTGTCGAGGGGATGCGATCGCCTGCGATCGCGTTCCGGACTCCCTCGACGAAAGGCCCGTGCCCCATGCCTGATCCCGCCGGCGACCTCGATGACGCCGCCGACCAGTTCGCGCAGGCGCGGCGGCGCCTGTTCGGCATCGCCTACCGGATGCTGGGCACCGTCGCCGACGCCGAGGACGTCCTGCAGGAGGTGTGGATCCGCTGGCAGACGACGGACCGGCGGGACGTCCGCGAGCCCGCCGCACTGCTCGCCACCATCACGACACGCCTGTCGATCAACGTGCTGCAGTCGGCACGGGTGCGGCGCGAGACGTACATCGGCCCATGGCTGCCCGAGCCGGTCAACACCGAGGCCGACCCCACTCTCGGTGCCGAGCGGGCCGAGGCCCTCGAGTACGCGGTCCTCCTGCTCATGGAGAAGCTCACTCCGTCCGAGCGCGCGGCGTATGTGCTCCGGGAGGCGCTGGACTACCCCTACGAGCGGATCGCCGAGGTGCTCCAGAGCACGCCTGCGGCCGCGCGTCAGCTCGTGAGCCGGGCCCGCAAGCATCTCGCGTCCGAGCGGCAGGCGCGGGTGGCGTCCGCCGATCACCGTCGCCTGCTCGAGGCCTTCCTCGACGCCGCCCAGCATGGTGACACCGAGCGCCTGGAGCAGCTGTTCACGGCGGATGTCGCGAGCTTCTCGGACGGCAACGGCATCCGCTCTGCCGCCCGCATCCCCGTGTTCGGCGTCGGCCGTGTCGCGAAGTTCGTCGCGGCGTTCGCGGGGCACTTCTGGCGCGGCAAGGGCATCGAATGGGTCGAGGTCAACGGCGCCCCTGCCGTCGCCCTGTCCGAAGACGGCGTCATCACGACGGTCCTCACCCTCACGGCGTCGTCCGACGGCATCCGCACGCTCCTGTGGATCATGAGCCCCGACAAGCTGCGGCACGTGACGATCGGCGAGGAATGACGCCGTGGCGACCGACATCCTGGTTCGCCCGCGGCATCCGCTTCCCCGGCGGGGAGCGCGCACGGGCGGCCCGGTCGGCCCGCGCCCTCTCGGCGGCGTGGCAGCGTCGTGACGAAGCGGCGCTGTCCCGGGCGCTGACCGGCGATGCGGAGCTGCTCGTGGACGCGGGGGCCGGGATCGCTGTGCCCGTCCGTCAGGAATCCGGGGGCCGAGCCGTGGCATCCGCGCTCGTCGGGCTGCTGAGCGCTCTGCCCGACGTCGGGTTCGCCGACGCGCAGGTGAACGGGACACCCGGCCTCGTGCTGCGCGGCGACGGGCGGGTCGTCGGTGTCGCCGCGGTCGGGATGCACGGACGGCGGGTCGCCCGCGTGTGGCTGGTCCTCAATCCGGACAAGCTCGCGCACTGGCACGGCGACGCCGTCACAGACGGACCGGACCCGCTGTCCTAGCTGGTGTGCGCGACACGGCGCCGGAACAGAAGGGCATCATCATGGGCAAGAAGATCGTCGTCATCGGCGGGACGGGCCTCATCGGCTCGAAGGTCGTCGAGAAGCTGCAGGCGCACGGGCATGACGCCGTCGCCGCCTCTCCCAACACGGGCGTGAACACGATCACCGGCGAGGGCGTCGCAGAGGCGCTCGCGGGTGCGGATGTCGTGGTGGATGTCTCCAACTCGCCCTCGTTCGCGGAGAAGGACGTCCTGGAGTTCTTCACGACCTCGACCCGCACGCTCCTCGCGGCGGAGAAGGAGGCGGGCGTCGGCCACCATGTCGCGCTGACCATCGTGGGCACGGATCGCCCGCAGAGCATCCCGTACTTCCGCGCGAAGGTGGCGCAGGAGGAGCTCATCCGCGCGTCGGGCATCCCCTACTCGCTCGTGCACGCGACGCAGTTCTTCGAGTTCGTCGGGAGCATCGCGGACATCTCCACGGACGGCGCCACGGTACGACTGCCGGGCGCGCTCGTGCAGCCGATCGCGGCGGATGACGTCGCGACGGCCGTCGCGCGCATGGCCGCAGACGACCCGGCGGGTGACATCGAGATCGCCGGTCCGGAGCGGTTCGGGATGGACGAGTGGGCGCGACGCGCGCTCGCCTTCCGCCAGGACCCGCGCAGCGTCGTGCAGGACGACACGGCGCCGTACTACGGCGCCGTGATCGAGAAGACGACCCTCGTCCCCCTCGAGGGAGCGCTGATCTTCGAGACGACGCTCGAGGAGTGGCTCCCGGCCAACCCGCCGCGCGCCTGAGCAGGGCGTGCAGCGGGCCGCTCTTCAGCGCAGATGACGCGCGAAGAATCCGGCCGCGGCCTCGCCCGCATGGGCGGGCACTCCCGTGTGCCCGCCCATGTTGGCGACCAGGCTCTTCTCGGCGGAGCCGAGCGCGTCGAACAGGTCCAGCGCGGCCTGCCGGTCGTTGTGCTCGTCGTCCCACTGCAGCAGGACGTGTGCGGGCACGGTGACGGCGCGGGCGTCGTCGAGGATCGCCCGCGGGATGAAGCTGCCCGCGAAGAGCCCGAGCGCGGCGATGCGAGGGTCGACCACGGCGAGTCGCACACCGATCGAGACGACCCCGCCGGCGACGCCCACCGGTCCGCCGATGCCCGGCAGTGCGAGGAGCGCATCCATCGTCGCCTGCCATTCGGGGACCGCCCGATCCACGAGCGGCAGAACAAGCCGATCCACGATGTCGGGGCCGACGGGCTGCCCCGTGGCCAGCGCTGTTCGCAGATCGGCGCGGGCCCGCTCGACATCCGGCAGCGGCGGCCGTGCGCCGCCGCCCGGGAGCTCGATCGTCGCGGCCGCGAAGCCGTCCGCCACGGTGCGCTGCGCACGGGCGCGCAGGCGCGGGCCCATCGCCGCGAGGTCGCCGGGGTGCTCCAGCAGGAGGAGAGGGACGGGGAGCGAGGGCTCGGGCGTCCAGAGGATGCCCGAGATCTCGTCGAGGAGGAACTCGCGCTCGAGCGTGCCGTCGTCGAGGCGGCGTGTGGTGAGGAAGTGCATGGTCGTGCCTTTCGGGAATGCGCAGAGGCGGCGCTCCCGGACGACCTATCGTCCGACCGTGTCTCCCGCGAGGAGCACCCACGTCGTCTCGTTCATGGATGACACCTCCTCCGGTCGTGCACGGACCGAGGAAGCGTAACAGCATCTCCCCGTCGGTGACAGCCCGACCTCGACAGGGTCCGGTCTACGGTGGTGATCGTGCCGTCCGACCCCGCCGCCTCCGTCTCGCTTCGCGACGTGCTGCAGGGGCGTCGCGGCGGATTCCTGCTGGCCCTGCTGTTCGCGGAGTTCGGTGCGGCGATGCAGGGGATCGCCTATTCGACGGTGCTGCCCGTGGTCGCCGCCGACCTCGACGGCTTCGGATTGTTCGGCGCGACCCTGGCCGCCGGGAGCGTCGCCGCGGTGCTCATGCTCTCGGTCACCGCTCCCCTGCTCGCCCGCGTCCGGCCGGGCACCGTCCTGCTCGTCGCGACGCTGCTGTGCGTCGCCGGCGTCGCCGTCTCCGCACTGGCTCCCTCGATGGTGTGGGTGCTCGCGGGGACCGTCGTGCGCGGCGCGTTGCGGCGGGACTGCTCGGCGGATTCGGCATGGGCGCGATCGGAGCGCTCTTCGACGAGCGCGAGCGCCCGCGGGTTTTCGGACTGTTCGCGTTCGTGTGGATCCTGCCCTCGGTGCTCGGGCCCGCGGTCAACGCCCTCCTGACCGAGGCGCTCGGGTGGCGGTGGGCGCTCGCCTGGCCGGCCGCGGTCGTCCTGCTGGCCCGCGCGCTGATGGGACGGTATGTGTCGGCCGTGCCGTGGGAGCGGCGCCGCGAGGCGCTGCGCCCCCTCGTCGGCATCCTGGTGGCGGCGGCACTGACCGCGGCGGCATCCGGGTCCGCGCTCTCCGGCGCGGGCGGGTGGGCCCTGTTCGTCGTCGGCGGGGTCGCGGCGGCGATCGGCACGCTGGTGTTCCTGTGGCGCGGCGCCGCGCCCGCCGGGCGGATGCCGCTCATCGCGTTCGCCGCGGTGTGCGCGGTGTACTTCGGCGTCTACGAGCTGCTCGCCGTCACGATGCTCGAGGCGCTCGACGGCAGCCTGCTGTGGGCAGCCGTCGCGCTCACGGGCGGCCTGCTCGCGTGGTCACTGGCGAGTCTGCGCCCGCGCCCGGATGCGCGTCCGGACCGACCTCTCGTGGGCGCGGTGCTCATCGCGGCCGCCGCCGGCGTGGTCGTCGTCGCCCTGGCCATCGGGCCCGGCGCCGTCGCGGTCGGATGCATCGTCGGCGCGGCTGTCCTCGCGGGAACCGGGATGGGCTGGGCGTACCCGCTCCTCAGCTCGGAGCCGTTCGCCGCGGATGCCGCGGCCTCCACGACGGGGACGCTCATCGCGTTCGCCGAGACGGCGGCCACCGCGTGGGCCGTTCTCGTCGCGGGGTGCCTGTTCTCCCGCCTGGAAGCGCTGGGCGTTCCGCCGGGGCCGGCGCTGCTGGTGTGCTTCGCGGGGCTGGCCGCGCTCGGCCTGGCCATGATCGCGGCGACGGCGCTGCGGCTGAGCGCGCGGGCGCGGCGCTGACGACGGCGTACCCCCGGTGGGACTCGAACCCACACTGAAGCGATTTTAAGTCGCCTGCCTCTGCCATTGGGCTACGGGGGCCCGCGCCCAGGCTACCCGGACGACAGCGCCGGGCCGCGGCATCCGGTCCGCTCGCGCGTCCCACGGACGGCGAGCTGCGGTCGCCTCAGGAGGCCCAGCCGGGCGCGTCCAGCCGCACGCCGTCCTCGCCGACGTACTCGGCCAGGCGCGCCTCGAGCTCCGCCAGCTCGGCGGCCCCGACCTCGGCCTGCCAGGCCTCGCGGAGCTCGTCGAAGATCTGCTCGCCCTCGCGCATGACGCGACGGCCGAGGGCGGTGATCTCGAGGCGATTGCGCCTCCGGTCGACGGGATCGGGCGCCGTGGCGACCCAGCCGCGCTCGGTGAGGATCGCAATCGTCTTGGCCGCCGCCTGCTTGGTGACCGAGAGCGCCCGCCCGAGATCGGAGGCGCTCTGCGCGCCGCCGTCGATCGCGGTCATGGCGTAGTGGAGCGACGGACGCACGTCGGCGAACCCCCGCGCGGCGAGCTCGGCGACGGCGGCGTCGACCATCTTCCGATAGCTCCCCAGGAGCAGCATGGCCAGGCGGGGTCCGGGCGCGGTCATGCGATCAGGCTACGGGAGACCCTTGACAAAGACAACCTGGCTGTCTACTTTTAGACAACCCGGTTGTCTACTCGGCATCCTCGCGCACGAAAGGTACCCTCATGACCACGCTCGACTCCCCCGCGACCATCGACGTCGCGCATCACTTCGTCGCCGTCAACGGCACGACCCTCCACTACGTCCGCGCGGGCGATGCCGGCAGTCCCGTGCTGCTCGTCCACGGCTTCCCCGAGACGTGGTGGGCCTTCCACAGGCTCATCCCCCTCCTCACCCGGCGTCATCGCGTGTTCGCCGTCGACCTGCGCGGATTCGGCGACTCGGCGCCGGCCGAGGACGGGTTCTCCAGCGCGGTCGCGGCGGAGGACCTGCACCAGCTGATCGCCGGACTGGGCGTCGGCCCCGTCCATCTCGTCGGGCAGGACATCGCCGGCGGGACCGTCTTCCGCCTCGCCGCCGCACATCCCGAGGTCGTGGCGAGCCTCACCGGGATCGAGATGGGACTCGCGGGATTCGGGCTCGAGGCGTTCGCCGACGTCACCCACGGCGGATCGTGGCACATCGGCGTCCTCACCGCGCCGCACATCCCCGGCATGCTGCTGACCGGCCGCGAGCAAGCCTTCCTGGGCGAGTGGGCGTTCCCCGCCATGACCGCCGTGCCGGGCGCCGTCGGCGACGACGACATCGCCGAGTTCGCCCGGACGTATGCGCGGCCGGGCGCGTGGCGCGGCGCCGTGGGGCTCTACACCTCGATGCTCGCCGAGGGCGACGAGCTCCGGGCTCTCGCCACGGCCTCCCCGCTGCGCATGCCCACCCTGGCGGTCGGCGGATTCGGCGGGCCGTTCACGCAAGTGACCCTCGACGCGGTCAGCGCCGCGCCCGCGCGCAGCGTCCTGCTCGAGGGCGTGGGTCACTACGTCGCGATGGAGGCGCCCGAGGCGCTGGCGGAGGCGATGCTGCCGTTCCTCGCGGACGTCGACGCCGGCTGAGTCACACCGGCGGGTCCACGCCGGCCGAACCCGCCACTCGGCGCCGATCCGCGGCATCCGCCCGGAGACGACGAATGCGGCCGGCCTGCGGCATCCCTCCGCAGCCGACCGCATTCGCACAACGCTTACGCGGAGGCAGGCTCCTTCTCGGCGACCTTCTCCTTCGGCTCCGCCTTGGCGGGCGCGGCAGGCGCCGCCTCGGCCGGCTGCGGCGGACGCGGGCGCGCCGCGAACTCCTCGAAGACGTACCGCGGGTCCTGCACGGTCTGCAGGTTCACCAGGTCACGGCCGAGCCAGAAGTTGTTCCACCAGCCCCACAGGACGCGCCACTTGCGCTCCCACGACGGCATGGCCAGGCCGTGGTAGCCGCGGTGGGCGAGCCACGCGATCCAGCCCTTGAGGGCGAGGTTGCCGGACTGGAAGACACCGTTCCACAGGCCCAGGCCCGCGACGGCGCCGAGGTTCTTGTGGTAGTACTCCTTCGGCAGCTCGCCGCGCAGCACCGCCACGAGGTTCTTCGCGAGGAGCTTGGCCTGACGCACGGCGTGCTGCGCGTTGGGCACGCAGAAGCCGCCCACGCCGCCGCCGGACAGGTCGGGCACGGCCGCGACGTCACCGGCGGTCCAGGCGTCCTCGATGTACTCGTCCTCGGTGCCCACGCGCAGGTCGGCGCGCGCACGGATGCGGCCGCGCTCCTCGACGAGGAGGTCGCTGCCGCGCACGACGGTGGGGTTCGCCATGACGCCGGCGGTCCAGATGATGAGGTCGGTGGGGATGGTCTCCCCCGTCGACAGCTCGACGTTGCCGTCGATCGCGCCCGTCACCTGCGTGTCGAGGTGCACGAACGCGCCGCGCTTGGCGAGGTCCTTGAGGACCCACTCGCTGGTCTTGAGCGACACCTCGGGCATGATCCGGCCCATCGCCTCGATGAGGTGGAAGTGCGTGTCGTCGAAGGTGAGCGTCGGGTACTTGGAGACGAGAGCGGAGGCCAGCGAGCGCAGCTCCGCGAACACCTCGATGCCAGCGAACCCGCCGCCGACGACGACGACGGTGAGCAGACGGTCGCGCTCGGGCCCGGGGGGCAGCGACGCGGCCTTGTCGAAGTTCGACATCAGGCGGTCGCGGATCGCGACGGCCTCCTCGATCGTCTTCAGGCCGATGGCGTTGTCGGCGATGCCCGGGATCGGGAACGTGCGCGAGACGGCGCCGGCCGTGACGACGATCTGGTCGTACTCCTGCTGCCAGGGCTCACCCAGCGGGGGCTGGATCGTCGCGACCCTGTTCGCGTGGTCGATGGCGGTGACCTTCGCGGTGACGACGTTCGTGCGCTTGAGGTGGCGCCGGTGGGCGACGACGGCGTGACGCGCCTCGATCGAGCCGGCGGCGACCTCCGGCAGGAACGGCTGGTAGGTCATGTAGGGAAGCGGGTCGACCATCGTGACCTCGGCCTCCCCCTTGCGGAGGTGCTTCTCCAGCTTCCACGCGGTGTAGAAACCCGCGTATCCGCCGCCGACGATGAGGATCTTGGGCACGGCTTTGCCCGCAGTGCTTGACACGATCGGGGGAACTCCTTGACGGTTCAACGGCTCGGCGTGCGACTCACGCGCGCCGATCGGATGCGACGGACAGCAGCGCTGACGCCTAGCGCTACCAGAATAGCAGGGACCGTGAAGGCCAAGAGCGGCAGCGTGCCGTAGCGGAGCGTGTCCGCCGAGGGCAGAAGCGGGGATCCGGGGGCGGTGACGCCGTCGGCGCGCGGCAGCGCGGGGATCGCGACGGGCGCGACGGTCGGCTCCGGCGTCGGCTCGGACTCGGCGCGCCGGAAGACGCGGATCCACTCCGCGAGGCTGCCCATCGGGTTCTCGGAGACCGAGGGGACGGATGCCGTCACGGCCCGCGCCGCGTCGACGAGCCCGTGCCCGTAGAGCAGCGGCGATCCGCCGGCCGGCGACGGGCGGGCCGTCTTCAGGATGCGCTCGATGACGTTGTTCGCGTCCAGTTCCGGATGCGCCGACCGCACGAGCGCGGCGATGCCCGCGACGATGGGCGCGGCGCCGCTCGTGCCGTTCCACTCCACGATGCGTCCGTCCGGCGAGACGCCCAGCAGCTGCTCGCTGGGCGCCGCGACGCCGAGGGTGATGCCCTGCGTGGACGCCTCGACGCTCGCGGTCCCGTCCGGGGTCACGCCGGCGACGGTGAGCACGCCGGGGATCGTGGCGGGCGCGCCGACGCGGGTCGTCCCGCTCCCCCGGTTGCCGGCGGCGACGACGATCACGACGTCGTGCTCGTACGCGTAGAGGAACGCGTCGTCCCAGCTCTCGTCCCAGTCGGGCGTGTTCGTCGTGAACGACATGTTGATGACGTCGGCGCCGTTGTCGACGGCCCACCGCACGGCCTTCGCGACCTGCTCGACGAACGGCACGGTGGCCGAGGCGCCGAAGCCGAGCGAGACGGACAGGAGCTGCGCCTCGGGGGCGACGCCCACCATCCCCTCGCCCGCGCCGGTGCCGCGCGCCGCGGCGAGGGAGGCCACCCAGCTGCCGTGGTCGCGGTCGACCGCGCCCACCGGCGTGCGTCCGTCCGGCGAGCCGGCGCCCGAGACATCCGTTCCTCCGGCCACCGCCCCCTCGAACTCGACCGGGCCCTTCGCGATGCCGGTGTCGATGATCGCGATCTTCACGCCCTTGCCGCGCGTCGTCTTCCAGGCCTCGCGCACGCCGTACCCGTCGAGCCAGTACTCGGCCGCGCGGACCGGGTCCTCGAGGTTGTCCGGGAACGCCGGCGCCGCGGATGCCGGGGCCTGCCCCAGCAGCAGGGCGCCCACCAGCGCGACGGCGAGCATGCCGCCGCGTCGCACCGCGTGGGCCGTCCTCATGCCGCTTCCCCCGGCGCCGCGCACTCGCAGCGGTCGGGCGACCAGACGGACCGGGCGAGCGCGGCGTCGCCGATCGGGTTGACCCCTGGTCCCGCCGCGAGAGCATGACCGGCGAGGGCGTGCAGGCACTTGACGCGCGTGGGCATGCCGCCGGCCGAGACGCCCTCGATCTCGGGGACGTCGCCGTACCGGGACCGGTCGGCGATGTATGCCTCGTGTGCGCGGAGATACGCCTCGGCGACGGCTTCGTCGTCGAGGAGGGCGGCGAGCTCGGGCATCACCTGCGCGGCCTCGAGGTGCGACATCGCCGCCGTCGCCGCCGGATGGGTCAGGTAGTAGAACGTGGGGAACGGCGTGCCGTCGGGGAGCCGCGGCGCGGTCGCGACCACGGTCGGGTTGCCGCACACGCAGCGCGCCGCGATGCCGACGACGCCGCGCGGGACGCGTCCCAGCTGGGTCTCGACGACGGCGAGGTCCGCAGCGTCCACGGGGTCGAAGGGAGGAGTCGGCACTCTGAAAGGGTACCGGGGCCACCTGCGAGATGGCCGACGCGCGGCCCGGTGCGGCCGATGCGGCTACGGGGTGGGCGTCGTCGTGGGCGTCGGGTCGGGGACGCCGATCGTGATCGGCACGCCGGCCGTGGAGGCGGTGCCCGACGCGGTGACGGAGCGGACGATCTGCGACATCCAGTCGACCTTCGTCCGCGTGAGCTCATCGCTCACCTTCTGCTCGTCCTGGGGCAGCTGCGACGGGTCGAGGTCGTTGTCGACGAGGTACACGACCTCCCCCGGCCTGACGTAATAGAGCCGCTCGCGGGCCTGCGTCGTGATGTAGGCGGGGTCGCTCCAGCGCCGCTGCTCGCGCTCGAGCGCCGCGACCTCCTCCTTCGTGACCTGCACCGAATGCTCGAGCGCGGCGATCCGCTGCTGCTGCTCGATGTAGGTGCCCAGCGTCGGGACCAGCACGAAGGCGGCGAGGACGACGAGGCCCATCATGATGACCATGAACCCGGACAGGCGGATGCCGCCGAGCCAGCCGCGCACGTCGACGGAGCGCCGCGGGGAACGAGAAGAGGGAGCCGATGGCCTGGCCATGACTCCCCCTCCCTGCCGTCTGTGCGGCGTCAGCCCTTGAAGCGCGGGAAGGCGCCGCGGCCCGCGAACACCGCCGCGTCGCCCAGCTCCTCCTCGATGCGCAGAAGCTGATTGTATTTCGCGACGCGCTCGCTGCGTGCGGGCGCGCCGGTCTTGATCTGACCGCAGTTGACCGCGACCGACAGGTCGGCGATCGTGGTGTCCTCGGTCTCGCCCGACCGGTGCGACAGCATCGAGCGGTAGCCGTTCGAGGTGGCGAGAGCCACGGCGTCCAGCGTCTCGGAGAGCGTGCCGATCTGGTTGACCTTGACCAGCAGCGCGTTGCCGACGCCGAGGTCGATGCCCTTCTGCAGGCGGGCGGGGTTCGTCACGAACAGGTCGTCGCCCACGAGCTGGACCTTCGAGCCGAGCTTCTCGGTGAGCGCCTTCCACGCGTCCCAGTCGTCCTCGGCGAGCGCGTCCTCGATCGTGACGATCGGGTAGTTCGCGACGAGGTCGGCGAAGTAGTCGGTGAGCTCCTCGGCCGTCCACGGCTTGCCCTCGACGGTGTAGACGCCGTCGTTGAAGAACTCCGTCGCCGCGACGTCGAGGCCCACGGCGATGTCCTGGCCCGGCGTGAAGCCGGCCTTCTCGATCGCCTTCATGAGGAAGTCGAGGCCCTCACGGTTGCTGGGCAGGTCGGGGGCGAAGCCGCCCTCGTCGCCGAGACCGGTCGCGAAGCCGGCCGCCTTCAGCTCGCCCTTGAGGACGTGGTAGGTCTCGGTGCCCCAGCGCAGCGACTCGGCGTAGGTCTCGGCGCCGATCGGGGCGAGGAAGAACTCCTGGAAGTCGATGCCGTTGTCTGCGTGCTCGCCGCCGTTGATGACGTTGAACAGCGGGACCGGCAGCACGTGGGCGTTGGGGCCGCCGATGTAGCGGAACAGCGGCAGGTCGGCGCTGTCGGCGGCGGCCTTGGCGACCGCGAGCGAGACGCCGAGGATCGCGTTCGCGCCGGTGCGCGACTTGTTGTCGGTTCCGTCCGTCTCGATGAGGATCTCGTCGACGATGCGCTGCTCGCTCGCCTCGACGCCCTCGAGGGCCGGGCCGAGCTCGTCGATGACCGCGTCGACGGCCTTCAGGACGCCCTTGCCGCCGTAGCGGCTCTTGTCGCCGTCGCGCAGCTCATACGCCTCGAACGCGCCGGTCGATGCACCGGAGGGGACGGCGGCCCGCTGGACGACGCCGTCGTCCAGAAGAACCTCGACCTCGACGGTCGGGTTTCCGCGCGAGTCCAGGATCTCGCGCGCGTTGACAGCCTCGATAAGTGCCACAGAGGACTCCTTGATTTAGAGAGGGTGGATCACGGAGCATCGTCGGTCCGGGTCCCACTCTAGCTACCGACCGCCTCCGTCAGAACGGCGATCGCGACGCCGTCCCACCCCTTGCGGTCGAGCGTCTGCAGCGCCGTCGCGTCGAAACGGGGATCCTCGCCGAGCATCTGCAGCCCCGCGCGGGTGCCCTGCACCTGGGCGCTGTCGGTGCCGGCATCCGCCACCCGCCCGGCCCGGCCGACGTTGTCGACGACCACGACCGTGCCGGGGTGGCCGAGCCGTGCCGCCCAGTCGAGGTAGAGCGTGTTGGACTCCTTGTCCGCGTCGATGAAGACGAGGTCGAAGGGCGCTTCGCCGCCCTGCCGGATCGGCTCCTCGAGGGTCGGGAGCACGTGCTCGCCGCGTCCGATCCGGATGTCGACCCTGTCCCCCACCCCGGCGCGGTCGAGGTTCGCGCGGGCGACGGCGGCGTTGGCGGGTTCCGCCTCGATCGTCACGATGCGACCGTCGTCGGGGATGCCGCGGGCCATCCAGATCGTGGAGAACGCGCCGAGCGTGCCGATCTCCAGCACGCGCCGCGCTCCCGAGATGCGGGCCAGCAGATGCAGCAGCTTGCCGGAGACGGGGGCGACCTCGATGGCCGGGAGTCCGGCCGCGGTCTGGTCGGCGACCGCCTGCTCGAGCAGCGGATCGTGACCCACGAGCGTGTCGGTGAAGTACTCGTCGACGGCGCGCCAGGCGTCGGGCGTGGGAAGCGGTTCGGTCATGCGCCCAGCGTCCCGGTCCGCGCGCGCCGGGTCAAGTCACCGGCCGAGGGCGGTGCGGCTCAGTCCGTCTTCTCGCGCTCGCGCAGCGCCTGCAGGAGCGCGACGGCGGTGCGGGCGTCCGGCACCGTGACCACGAACTGCTTGCCGCCGCGGCGGGTGACCTCGATCGCGTCGCCGGTGAACAGCACGACGCCGGTGCGACCGGGCAGCGACCGGATGCCGTAGCCGCCGAACTGCGCCATGGGGTGCACGCGCACGCACGCGACCTCGGTCATCTCCCCCAGCGGGATCTCGAAGCGGGGCACGCCGACCGCGGAGGCGACGCGCAGCCCCTGATCGTCGACGCGCACATGGAACAGGATCGTGCAGGCGAGCCCCGCCGCGAGGATCAGCGTGGTCGCGGTGAGGATCCCGGCGAGGGCCGCATCGGCGATGAACCATGCGACGGCGGCCGCGGCGGCGAGGGCCATCACGATGATGACGAGGGCGACCGCGCCGCCGCGGGCGATCGAGGCGGTGCGCATCCACACGACGCGCTCCCCCGGCCGCAGGGCGAGCGGCGCCGTCGGCGCGACCTCTGCGGCACCGGCGACGGCGCGGGGCTGCGCGAACCAGCCGGCGACGCCCCCGAGGACCGCCACGACGAGTGCGACGACCAGGACGAGGACGATGGACGGCGCGTCGCCGGCGTCGCCCAGCCCTGTCTGCACGGCCAGCGACGCGGTCATGAGGACCGTCATGAGCACGGACAGCGCCAGGGCGACCGCGCCGAGGAAGCGGAACGTGAAGCCGGTCTCGCCCCGACGCAGCGGCCGGATGACGGTCGCGGCGAGAAGCAGCGGCAGACCGAGGCCCAGCACCACCGTGAGCACGACCGCCGTCCAGGCCGGCGCAAAGCCGTTCGCACGCCCGGCCGCATCCCAGTGGATCGCGACCGGATCGGGCAGCTGCGGGAGGAGCACGAGCTGCACCGCGACGGCGGCGAGCGTGAGGATCACCGGCACGACGACGGCGACGAGCACGAAGCGCCGGAGCGCGCGTACGGGGCGGAGCGGAGCGGGGTCAGTCGTCACGGGAGGTCTCTTTCACGAGGGCGGCCAGGGAATCGGGGGACAGTCCATGCGCGCGCGCCTTGCGCACGAGGTCTCGGATGTCGTCGCGCAGCGCGACGAGCGCCGTCGCCGCGTCGGTGACGACGGCGCCGCGCCCGCGCCGCATGTCGACGAGGCCCTCGTCGCGGAGGTCCTGATAGGCGCGCAGCACGGTGTGCAGATTGATGTCGAGCGCGGCGGCGACCTCGCGCGCAGCCGGCAGGCGGTCGCCGGCGACGAGGCGCCCGGCGACGACGTCCGCGCGGACCGACGCGGCTACCTGCGCGAACAGGGGGTCGTCGCTGGTCGGGTCGGTGCGGATGAGCATGGTTCTATTCTATAACAAATAGAACAAGTGTCGCCGACGGACAATCTATTGGCGCAGGCCGCGGCCGCCCCGCCACACTGAGCGCATGCGAATGACCCCGAAGCGCCTGGCGATCGGCATGAGCCTGTGGGCTCCGAACCTGTTCAGCGGTATCCGCGTGCGCAGATTCGCCGACGACTGGACGAGCGCGACCGTCGAGCTGCACGTGAACCTGTTCACCCGCAACTACGTCAAGACGGCGTTCGGCGGCTCGCTGGCGGCGATGACCGACCCGTACTTCTTCATGCTGCTGATGAATCAGCTCGGCCGCGACTACGTCGTGTGGGACACCCGCGGGGAGATCGAGTTCGTCAAGCCGGGGCGCGGCGTCCTCACCGCCCACTTCGCCGTGCCCCGGGAGAAGGCGGAGGAGATCCGCGAGCGCGCGCACGGCGGCGCGAAGGTGCTCGAGTGGTTCGAGACCGAGGTCACGGATGCCGCCGGCGACGTCGTCGCCCGCGTGCGGCGCGAGGTGTACGTGCGGGAGAAGCGGCGGGTCACCGACGCCCGGCGGTGACCCGCTCCCCCGACCGAGCCGTCAGGTGTCGTGCTCGATGATCCCCATGTCCTCCCGGTGGTCGTCCTCGCCCCCGGGCGGGTAGCTCGCGACCTGAGGGCGCAGGCCGAGGAAGATCGTGCTGGCCACGAGGCCGCCCCAGATGAGGAGGATCGAGAGGATCAGGAACAGGATCGCGATGCCGCTCATCGTGCCACCTCCTTCTCGCTCTTCGTCTCCGGCAGGGCAGGCCACGGGGCGAAGTCGTCGGGTCGTCGTCGCCACGGAACGACCGAGCAGACGACGGCGAGGATCACCAGCAGCGCCACCGTCCCCCACCCGAAGACGCCGAGATACCACGACGGCAGATCGCCGTAGCCCTCGATGATGAGGGTCACGATCCTGGAGATCAGCATGTACCCCAGGACAATCGGCGCCACGACGCCCACGAGGAACACCCAGACGCGGCCGACCTTGAACGTCGAGACGGCGTTGAGGTGACGGCGCAGCACGTCACCGCGGCGGAAGACCCACACGACGAGGATCGTCATGAGCACGGCCGAGGCGACGATGCCGATGTTGTTCGCCCACTGGTCGGTGACATCCAGCGCGAGCAGCCCCGTCGTGGTGGAGAATAGGAGAATCGACAGGATCGCGCACACCGGCCCGAGGGTGAGCGCGGCGACTCGCGGCGAGATGCCCAGCTTCTCCTGGATGCCGGCCGAGACCACCTGCAGCACCGAGATCAGTGACGTGAAGCCGGCGAGCGTGAGGGATCCGAAGAACAGCGCGCCGAAGATGGGGCCGCCGGGCATCTGCGCGACGATCGCCGGGAACGTGATGAACGACAGCGTCACGCCGGTGAGGTTCTCGAGCTCGGAGACCTGGATGCTCTGCTGGAAGGCGAAGAATCCGAGCGTCGCGAACACCCCGATGCCCGCGAGGATCTCGAAGGACGAGTTCGCGAAGGCCACCACGAGACCGGGCGAGGTGAGGTTCGAGCGCCGACGCCGGTAGGACGCGTAGGTGATCATGATGCCGAACGCGATCGACAGCGAGAAGAAGATCTGGCTGTACGCGGCGATCCACACGTTCGGGTCGCCCAGTGCCGCCCAATCGGGCGTGAACAGCGCGTTGAGGCCCTCCGCGGCGCCGTCGAGGAACAGCGCGCGGATCACGAGGACGAGGAACGCGATGAGCAGCACGGGCAGCGCGATGACGTTGGTGCGCTGCAGGCCCTTCGCGACCCCCGCGGCGAGGACCGCGATGGTCGCGATCCACACGATCGCGAGCGGGATGAGCACGCCGGGCACGAACTCGAGGCTGAAGCCCGGATCGCCCACGCGCACGTACTCGCCGAGGAAGAAGCCGGCGGGGTCCTCCCCCCAGCGCAGGTCGAACGAGAAGACGAAGTAGCTCACCGCCCACGCGACGACGACGGCGTAGTAGATCGCGATGACGAACGCGATCGCGACCTGGAACCACCCGAGGGACTCGAGCCACCGCCCGCGCGGTCCGCCGAGCCGGCGGAACGCGGTGGGCGCCGAGCCGCGGAACCGGTGCCCGATCGCGTAGTCGAGGAAGAGGATCGGGATCCCCGCGGTGATGAGGGCGACGAGGTACGGGATGAGGAAGGCCCCGCCGCCGTTCTCGTAGGCGACTCCGGGGAACCGCCAGATGTTCCCGAGACCGACCGCGGAGCCGATCGCGGCGAGGATGAACCCCACCTGTCCGGTCCACTGCTCGCGTGGTCTCGCCTGTCCCCCTGCGGGGGCGGTCTTCGCGTCGGCCATGACGTGTCCTCTCCGGCATCCGCGCTGGTCGGCTTTTCGGTCGGGTCCTGGCACGCTAGCAGGATCCTCCGGCGCGGTCGAGAGGGGTGGCTGCGCCGTCAGGACCCCGACCGATACGCGGTGGCGGTGAAGCCGAGCACGCGGCGGAAGTCGTTCGCGAGGTGCGCCTGGTCGGCGTAGCCGAGCTGCGCGGCGATGTCGGCGAGCACGGCGTCGGGGTCTTCGCGGATGCGCTGCGCGGCCTCCTGGAGGCGCCGGCGCCGGATGATCGCGGCGGGCGAGAGGCCGACGGTCCGGTGCGCGAGGCGCTGGAGCGTGCGCACCGACACGCGCAGGCGCTCGGCCGCGTCCTCGACGCGCAGGATCGAGGCATCGGTCGTGAGCAGATCCGACATCCGGTCGGCGAGCCGTCCGTCCGAGGAAGGCGGTCCGACCGCGGCGACCAGCCAGTCGCCGAACACCGCGGCGGCGCGCTCGAGGTCCGGCATGGCGTCCGACACGGCGTCGTGCAGGTCCGGGGCGTCCAGCGCGACGGAGGTGTCGACGAGGTCGGCCGGGGCGTCGGCGAGTCGCGCCAGCGTCGACGCGCGCAGCAGCGCCCCCACCGCCCAGCCCCGCCCGCGCAGGATGCGCTCGGTGGCGCGCGTGGTGGCCCCCCAGAGCCGCACCCCGTCCGGGTCGACGACGAGGTTCGCCGCCGGATAGGCCAGGACGGGCTGCCGCGACTCGACGCCGTCCGGAAGGTCCCACTGCGGGATCCAGAACCACGCCGCGTGCTCCGCCGCCGCACCGGCCGCCGGGATCCGCGTGAACGGCGGCAGGCGGTCCGGATACAGCACGCCCCTGGTCGGATCCGTCACATCGGCCAGGCTATCCGCGGCGTCCGACGAGCGTGTCGCGAATCTCCAAGCCTGCGGCGCGTGCCGTGCGCGACGATCGGGTCATGACCACCACGAGCATCACGGGCGCGACCGGCGCCCACACCACCGACGGCCGACCGAACTCGGCCACCTCCCTCACGCCCTTCCTCGTGATCCCCGGCGCCAAGGAGGCGCTCGCGTTCTACCGCGACGTGTTCGGGGCCCGCATCACCGACGTGACCGAGTTCGACGGCGTCGTCGTGCACGCCGGGCTCGACTTCGGTCTCGGCCTGCTGCAGATCGGCGAGCCCTCGCCCGAGTTCGGCACCGTCGCGCCGCCGGAAGGCGACGAGGACTGCTACTCGATGGGCATCTACGTGCCCGATGTCGACGCCGTCACCGATCGTGCCGTGGCCGCGGGGGCGACCGTGCGCGAAGCGCCGTCCACGTTCGTCTCCGGCGACCGCTTCGCGAGCATCCGCGACCCGTTCGGCATCCGCTGGTCGATCATGACCCGCGTCGAGGACCTCTCCGACGAGGAGTCGGCCGCGCGCGTCGCGGAGTGGGCGGCGCCGCAGTCGGGCTCCTGACCCGGCCGGTCCCCGCCGCCGGCGTGCGCAACTCCTCCGATCCGGCCCCCGACGGCGCGGAACGGCCTGTTACGGCCGCGCGAGGCCTGCAATGGAGGAGTTGCGCACCGCCCGGGCGCCACGCGCTCACGCCGAAGGGACCCGCGCGCACTCGGGAGGCCCCGATCCGTTTCCCGGCGTGCGCTAGGGTGCCCGCGTGAGCGGCCCCTCCCTGTCCCGCCGGCTCGGCGTCGCCGACGCCGTGTTCATCGGCCTCGGCTCGATGATCGGCGCGGGAGTCTTCGCGGTGTGGGCGCCGGCCGCCCAGGCGGCGGGTGCGGGCCTGCTCGCCGGGCTCGCGATCGCGGCGGTCGTCGCGTTCGGCAACGCGACGTCGTCGGCTCAGCTCGCCGCCGCGCACCCGACCTCGGGCGGCACGTACGCGTACGGGCGCGCCGAGCTCGGGCCGTGGTGGGGCTTCATCGCGGGATGGGGGTTCGTGATCGGCAAGATCGCGAGCTGCGCGGCCATGGCCCTCACGTTCGCGGCCTATGCGGCGCCGCCCGGGTGGGAGCGCCCGGTGGGCATCGTCGCGGTCGCCGCGCTCGTCGTCGTCAACGGCTTCGGCATCACCCGCACGGCCCAGCTCACCCGCGTGATCGTCGTCGCCGTGCTCGCGGTCCTGGCCGTCGCGCTCGCGGCGATGGTCGCGGCGCCCTCCGCGGTCGCCGGGCCGGATCTCGCGGAGTGGCCGGGCGGCGTCTACGGCGTCCTCCAGTCCGCGGGGCTCGTGTTCTTCGCGTTCGCGGGCTATGCGCGGATCGCGACGCTCGGCGAGGAGGTGCGCGACCCTGCCCGCACGATCCCCCGCGCGATCGTCATCGCGTTCGTCGCCGCGCTCGTGGTCTACGCCGGGGTCGGCGTCGGCATCCTCGCGACCCTCGGCCCGGCGACGACCGCCGGGTCGGCCCAGCCGGTCGCGGCCGCCGCGGAGGCCTCGGGATGGGTGTGGACCGGACCCGTCGTCCGCGTGGGGGCCGCGGCCGCCTCGCTCGGCGCCCTGCTCGCACTCATCGCGGGCGTGGGGCGCACGGCGTTCGCGATGGCACGGGAGGGCGACCTGCCGCGCCCACTCGCCGCCGTGCACCCGCGCTGGCATGTGCCGCGGCGTGCCGAGTACGTCGTCGGCGTCGCGGTCATCGCCCTCGTGGCCCTCGTCGACCTGCGCGGGGCGATCGGCTTCTCGTCCTTCGGCGTCCTGCTGTACTACTTCGTCGCGAACCTCGCCGCCCTCCGCCAGCGCGCCGAGGCGCGCCGCTACCCCCGCCTGCTCGCGGTGGTCGGCGCAGGAGGATGCCTCGTTCTCGCCGTGACGCTGCCGTGGCAGAGCGTCGTGGCCGGCGTCGTCGTCGCGGTCGCGGGCCTCGCGTATCGCGCGCTGCGCCTGCGGCTCACGACAGGGGCTTGATCTCCAGCGCCTCGGGCGACGTGCCGACCGAGACCGCCGCGAACGCGGTGTAGCCGTCGGCGGCGGCGCGCTCGAGGAGCGCCTTGAGGTTCTTCGTGCGCCGCTCCAGCCGCACCCGGGAGCCCTGCCGGATGAGCGCGGCCTTGAGCGCGGCCAGCTCGGCGACGGGGACGTCGGCGTCGTGCACGAGCACGACCGCCGTCGCCCCGGCATCCGCCTGCGCGTCGACCAGCTCGACGATGCGCTCGAAGCCGATCGAGAAGCCGACCGCCGGGACGTCCTGCCCGAGGAAGCGCCCGATCATGCCGTCGTAGCGCCCGCCGCCGCCCAGCGAGTACGACACGCTGGGGTGAGCGAGCTCGAAGATCGTGCCGGTGTAGTACCCCATGCCGCGCACGAGGAACGGGTCGAACACGAGCGGCACGTCGTCGCCGGGCCGCGCCGCGGCGACGGCGTCGCCGATGCCCACGAGGTGCGCGACGACGTCGTCCGGCGCGGCGTCGGGCAGGGCCTTGCGGATCTGCCCCTCGCCGAACGGCCGGTACTCGAGCGTCTGCGGGCGCCGCAGGAAGGCTTCGAACGCATCGACCGCGGACGCCGTCGCACCGCGCTCGCGCAGCTCGGCGGCCACGCCGTCCGGCCCGATCTTGTCGAGCTTGTCGATCGTGATGAGAACGCCCGGGCGCTCGTCGACGGTGAAGCCGAAGCTGTCGAGCATCCAGTCCAGGGCGCGGCGGTCGTTGATGCGGATCGTGCCGCCCTCGAGCCCCAGCGCGTCGAGCGTGTCGAGCGTCGCGACGGCGAGCTCGGCCTCGGCGCGCGCCGACGCGTCGCCGATGATGTCGATGTCGCACTGCACGAACTGGCGGTAGCGCCCCTTCTGCGGACGCTCGGCCCGCCACACGGGGGCGATCTGGATCGCCCGGAACACCGTCGGCAGCTCGCCCCGGTGGCTCGCGTAGAAGCGCGCGAGCGGCACGGTGAGGTCGTAGCGCAGGCCGAGGTCGGTCAGCTGGGCGGGGTCGTCGGCCGCGGCGCGGATGCCGTCGGCGTCGAGCCCGCGCTTGAGGACGTTGTAGGCGAGCTTCTCGTTGTCGCCGC
>Ga0182749_1000759_pt1 | contig 27787 bp, 22 predicted proteins | sample eDN3rd37CKraftMG_FD_128875 | JGI IMG/M metagenome (GOLD analysis project Ga0182749, IMG submission 128875) | Enriched Miracle-Growth compost microbial communities from Emeryville, California, USA - eDNA 3rd pass 37_C Kraft MG (version 2) (version 2) ...
GACGCACCCCGTCTCGAGAACGGCTCCCTGGCTCAAGCTGATCGTATGCAGCGCCAGATCATCGAGCTTCGACTGCACGCGGCCTCCCGGCCGCGGCAAAAAGCTCGCCCTGACGCGGTATGCAACGGGCCCAAGCCTCAGATCGAGACTTGCAGGCTGCACCTGCGTTTCAGCGACCGTTTCCGCGAGCGAGATCTGCCCGGCCGCAATCATCCGCGCGATCCCTTGCGACGGGACAATGCCCGCCATTTCGCGCGCCTTGGGCGCAGCAATGGTTTTTTCTGCTTTTGCCATCTGCTGACTTTACTTCCGATCCAGTCTCATAGCGTGCATCTGTGTCAGTGAATCCGATCCCTAAGCCAGCCGCCCCTTGACGCCAAGAGGCACGGGCGTTAATCCCCGCGTGACTACGTGGTCCTTTGGCCGGCCGGCTTGCAGCCACGTTAAACAAGTCGCTAAAGAGGCCGTGTGCGCTCCCGGTTTCCCGCGCCCGGCCCGACGTCAGGCGTTCGTGGACCGGGTTTTTTGTTGGCGCGAAAGGCTTTTCCCGATGGCGAAAGACGAGCAAGACTCTGTTGGGCGCGAGTGGCGGCCAGAAACGGCCCTTGTACACGGCGGTGTAACGCGATCGCAATACGGCGAGACCGCGGAAGGGCTCTTTCTGACCCAGGGATTTGTCTACAATAGCGCCGAGCAGGCGGAAGCGCGCTTCAAACAGGAAGATGCCGGATTTCAATATACGCGCTTTGGCAATCCGACGATCCAGATGTTCGAGGATCGGCTCAGGATTTTCGAAGGCGCCGAAGAGTGTCGCGTCACAGCGACGGGCATGGCCGCAGTCGCGGCGTCCATTCTCTCATATGTAAAAACGGGCGATCACATCGTCGCCGCCCGGGCCATGTTCGGTTCATGTCGCAATGTCATCGAAAACATCTGCGCGCGTTTCGGCATCACGTCGACCATAATCGACGGCAAGGATCTCAACGCGTGGCGCGAAGCCATCCGGCCAAATACCAAGATCTTCTTCTTCGAAACGCCGTCCAATCCTAATCTCGAACTGGTCGACATCACCGCGGTCAGTAACATCGCGCGAGAGAAAGGCATCCTGACGATCGTCGACAACGTTTTCGCGACGCCGATGCTGCAAAGGCCACTCGCGCTCGGCGCCGATGTCGTTGTTTACTCCGCAACGAAGCACATCGACGGACAGGGCCGCGTTCTTGGCGGCGCCGTACTCGGCTCGACGGACTACATTACGAAATATGTCCAGGAATGGGTTCGCCAGACCGGTCCGTCGCTCGGGCCATTCAATGCCTGGGTCATGCTCAAGAGCCTTGAAACCATGCCCGTCCGCGTCCAGGCGCAGTGCGCCTCGGCGGCAAAGATTGCCGATGTGCTCGCCGGGTTGAAAGGCGTGTCTCGCGTGATCTACCCCGGCCGTGCTGACCATCCGCAGGCAGCTCTCGCAGCAAAGCAAATGCCGGGCGGCGGTCAGATGATCGCGTTCGAAATCGAAGGTGGCAAAAAGGCGGCCTTCAAATTTTTAAACGCGCTGCGCCTCATCCTCATTTCGAACAACCTTGGAGATGCAAAAAGTATCGTTACGCATCCCGCAACGACGACGCATTTCAAACTGACGCAACCTCAGCGCGATGAACTAGGCATTAGTGATGGGATGATACGACTTTCGATCGGACTTGAAGCCGTCGAAGATTTAGCCGACGATCTCACGCAAGCAGTAAAAGCGGCCAAGGGCTGACGGGAGACCCATGACCAAAAACTCGATGACATCAGCGCCAAAGCGCAGAGGTCGCGCCAAGATTCAACCTTACGAGGCTATCACGCGCGGCATCCGCATTCGTGTCGAACCGGAGTACATGGAAGATCAGTCGTCGCCGGAAGACAGCCACTTCGTGTGGTCCTATGCGGTTGAAATCAGCAATGACGGCGCCGAAACGGTTCAGCTCAAATCCCGTATGTGGCGCATCACCGATGCGATGGGCCATACCGAGGAAGTACGCGGCCCCGGCGTCGTCGGGCAAACCCCCGTCATCGAACCTGGCCAATCGTTTAATTATACGTCTGGCTGTCCTTTGAAGACGCCGCAAGGCATTATGGTCGGCAGCTATCAAATGACCGACGAAGCCGGCCAGCTGTTCGACGTCGCGATCCCTGCGTTCTCCCTGGACAGCCCATACACCCGGCGCAGCATGAATTGATCGCAGCGGACAGGCGATGAGTGCGAAAGGCCCGATCTACACGCCGGCCGAACTGCTGGCCCGGCTCGTCGCATTCGACACGACGAGCCGTCACAGCAATCTCGGTCTAATCGCCTTCATCGAAGACTACCTGCTCCAGCACGGCGTCCTGTCTCACAGGGTCGTAAGCGACGATGGCGAGAAAGCGTCCCTCTACGCCACGATAGGACCAGAGCACGAAGGCGGCATCGCGCTTTCCGGACATACCGACGTCGTCCCCGTCGATGGACAAACCTGGACCAGCGACCCATTCACATTGCGGATGGCTGACGGCCGTTACTACGGACGTGGCACGGCCGACATGAAGGGATTTCTGGCGGCAGTCCTTGCGGCAACGCCTGACTTCAAACGCCGCAAGCTAAAGACGCCCATCCACTATGCCTTCTCCTACGACGAGGAGATCGGTTGCATCGGTGTTCGACCGATGATCGCGGAACTCGGCAAGGGGCTGCCCAAACCGCGCATGGTCATCGTCGGCGAGCCAACCTCGATGCGCGTCGTCGATGCGCACAAAGGGCCCGTGCGCTGGCTGGTAGAGGTAAAGGGCCGCGCCGTGCATTCAAGCATGGCGCCTCTCGGCGTCAACGCCATCACCTTTGCCGCGCGCATGGTCGGAGAGATCGAGCGCGTGGAAAACGAACTTAAGCGCACGACCGTCAATCCTCGCTTCGATCCGCCGTATCCGACCGTGCAGGTAACGACGCTCAACGGCGGCACCGCCTCGAACATCATCCCGATAAACTGTACGTTCGGTTTCGAGGTCCGCGCGTTACCCGGATCCAACCCCGAGTTGATCGAACGGCGCTTGCGCCAGTTTGCCGAAACGGAATGTTTGCCGGAGATGCGTGCCGTTGCGCCGGAAGCCGAGATTTTGATTACGCGCAGGGAAGGCGTTCCGCCATTCGGCGCCGATCCTGCGTCCGATGTCGTTGCCCTTGCATTGAAGCTCACCGGTCAGAACGAAACGCACACCGTCTCGTTCGCGACGGAGGCCGGACTGTTTCAGGATGCCGGCGCACCGGCCGTTATCTGCGGACCGGGCGACATTGCGCAAGCCCATACGGCCGACGAATGGATCGCCGAAAGCGAGATCGCCAAATGCGAGGCGTTTCTCGAGCGCCTCGGCGATTGGGCCGAGAACTGACACCGGCGCCATTGGCCTAGGCCAATTGGACGACAAAGCGCAAAATGCCGTCTAGTGCACAGCCATTTTTCGAGCAGGATCCTGCGCTTGACTGTCCTCGGAATGCGTGTGACATGGCTGCGACATCTGTATGCACTTCTGCATCTGCCCACCGTTTTTTCCTTCACTGCCGCGCAATCGACGCAGTGTTAGGAGTACCAATGCGGCTTAGCTAAAGAACCTGCGACTCCAGAGACGATCCCATGCCCATGCGCCTCAAATCCGCATCTTCCGTAATTTGCGCAATGATCGCCGGGCTGGCGCTCTCTGCCTGCTCCACCGCGCAGATGCCAACGATCGGCTCGATCAACCCGTTCGCTCACAAGCAGCTCTCGGATGTCGATCGCGCATTTCTACAGGCGGCCGGAAGCTGGGACACGAACCGCGACAACGTCGTAACCTGCAATGAATGGAAGTCTTACGCAGAGGATCTCTTCAACGGCGCGGACGCAAATCACGACGACTCGCTTGACTCGGACGAATGGCCGAACCTCGTAAAAGTCGATCGTCTTTTCGAAACCGCTGATCTGCACTATTACGACGCAAACGGCGACGGTAAGGTCTCCCGCGCTGAATTCGTTGATAAGCCCAATCCCGCTTTCGTTCTCATGGACAAGGCCGGAACCTGCAAGCTCGATGGCTCGCAGATCGCAAGCGCACGCTCCAAGACGGAATACGACGTCTCCGGCACCAAAACTCAAAACAGCGATCCGCGCGAGATGGGCGGCCAGCAGGGCCAAGTCGCGAACGGCGGTATGTAAGTAAACGATCGGATGGCGATCGCGTTTATTTGTCGGTCCGCTTCAGCTCGTCGAGCGTGAACGAGTAGCGTGCCGTGCAGAACTCGCACGTGACGACGATCTGGCCATTCTCGTCGAGCATGTCGGAAAGCTCACCGGCGCCGAACGCCAGAAGCACGTTTTCAACTTTCGCTCGACCGCACCGGCAAAACGGCGACAGCGGGATGACGCGCTCAACCGCAACCGCTTCTTCGTGAAAGAGCCTGAGCAGCAATCGCTCGACCGATAAACCGGGATCAAGAAGCTCGTGATCCTCGACGGTCGCGGCCAGCATTTCGACCCGGCGCCAGTCTTCACTGCCTTGATCATCGCTCTCGTCTCTCCGAGCCGTGGAGCTTTGGATCATCAGCCCGCCCGCGCGTCTGTGCCAGCGTGGTTCGTTCTGCGCCGCTCTCGCAGCGCCGATGAACTGATCCGCGACCGCAAGGCGGATGAATGTCGGCATGGCTTCGCGCTGCTCAAAATAAGCGGCGGCCGTCGCCACCAGCGGCGCGTTCTCGAATGCAAGTACGCCCTGATACCGCTCCTCACCGGGCCCAGAATCAAGCGTGATGGCAAGATGGCCATCACCGAGGCTGCTGGCCGCCGTCTTCCATCCGGCATCTTGCTCAGCGGTTTCGCCGAGCTTGCCCTGATCGTACCGCGCATACCCGCGCAACCGACCTGGCGCCGCATAGTCAGCCACCAGAATGGACACGGCTCCATCCGAGCGTGTTTGCAGATTGAGATTGCCGTCATCCGGCAAGGCAGAGCCGCAGAGCGCGGCGAGTGCCAATGCCTCCGACAAACGCCGGTTCGGAATGTCTGGCATCGCATGCGGCGTGACAATGCCGTCCAATGTCTTGCCAAGCCGAACCAGTCGGCCGCGAACATTCGATCGCTGCGTGCGAAATACGACGACACAATCGTCGGCCGCTGTGAGATTAGCTGCCCGCGGTTCAATCGCCATGGATGGGCGCTTTCGCCATCAGCCGCCGAAACACCACGCAAGAATGGCTTTCTGAGCGTGCAGGCGGTTCTCGGCCTCGTCGAAAATGACCGATTGCGGCCCCTCGAGCACGTCTTCGCTCACCTCATGTCCGCGATAAGCGGGCAGGCAATGCATGAAGATGGCGTTCTTATTGGCCTTGCTCATCAGTTTGGCGTCGACCGCATAAGGCGCCAGCATCTTCTTGCGCTCGGCGGCATCCGACTGTCCCATGGAAACCCACGTGTCGGTAACGACGCAATCGGCGCCCGTCACGGCCGCAACGGGATCGGTGCCGATTTCGACCTTTCCTTTTTCCCGGCGGACCCAATCGATCGCCGCCGCTTCGGGATAGAGCGGCTTCGGACACGCGAGCTTCAGCGTGAAACCGAACCGCACCGCCGCATGCATCCACGAGACGGCGACGTTATTGCCGTCACCCACCCACGCGACCGTCCGGCCCGTGATCGGCCCGAGGTGCTCCTCGAACGTCTGGATATCGGCCATGACCTGGCACGGATGACTTTTCTCGGTCAGGCCGTTGATGACGGGTATCGTCGCGTGCTGCGCCAATTCTGCCAGCGTCGCGTGCGCGTTGGCGCGGATCATGATGCCATCGGCATAGCGCGAAAGAACCCGCGCCGTGTCGGCGACGGATTCCCCGCGTCCGAGCTGCAAATCCGTATGATTGAGTGTCAACGCGCCACCGCCGAGCTGCCGCATGGCGACGTCGAATGAAACGCGCGTCCTGGTCGAAGGCTTCTCGAAAATCAGGACGAGCACGGCATCTTCAATACCTTTCGGACGCAGCTCTTGCGGCACGCGCTTTCCAGCCCGTTTCATCGCATGTGCATCATCGATGATCTTGCGCAGCGTCTTGGCGTCGAGATCGGCGATATCGAGGAAATGCCGCGGAGCTTGTTTGGCGGTCATCAAAGTCGGGGCCTTTTCGAGCATCAACGAACCTCGTGTGCGACGCGTGAAAGCGCGCGCGATAGAATTTGTACGGCCTCGGCGATTTCCTTGTCGGAGGCAATGAGCGGAGGAAGAACACGGACGCTATTGTCGCCTGCCCCGACGATCAGCAGCTTTTCCTCTGCCGCCGCCTTGACGACCTGGGAAGGCGCAACATGGTCCTTCAGCTTGAGACCCATCAGAAGCCCCTCGCCGCGAACCTCTTCGACGACGTCGGCGTGCTGATCTTTGAGACTCGCCAAAGCTTGCTTCAGACGCAGCGCCTTGTCCCGCACGGACAGAAGGAAATCCGGCTCCGAGACGATGTCGAGCACCGTCGAGGCAACGGCCATTGCCAGCGGATTGCCGCCGAACGTGGAGCCGTGCGTGCCAGGCGTCATGCCCTTCGCGGCTTCGGCCGTGGCCAGAATGGCGCCGACCGGGAACCCGCCGCCCAAGCCCTTGGCGATCGCCATGACATCGGGCGCGATGTCGGCCCACTCGTGCGCGAAAAGCCGACCCGTGCGGCCGACGCCGGTCTGCACTTCATCGAGGATCAACAACAGGCCATGTTGGTCGCAAAGTGCTCGAATGGCGCGAAGCTCTTCGGGCGAAAACGCGCGAACGCCGCCCTCGCCTTGGATCGGCTCGAGCATAATAGCTGCCGTCTCCGCACCGATAGCGGATTCGACAGCCGTGAGATCGCCGATGTCGACGTGGTCGAAACCTGGCGCTTCCGGTCCGAAGCCTTCGAGGTATTTCGCGTTTCCAGCCGCGGCGAGCGTTGCCAGCGTGCGCCCATGGAAGGCGCCGCGAAACGTGATGATCCGTTGCCGCTCTGGCCGGCCGGACACATAGTGATAACGCCGCGCCACCTTGATCGCGCCTTCGCACGCCTCGGCGCCCGAGTTGCAGAAGAACACCCGTTCGGCAAAAGTCAGGCGCGTCAGCTTTTCGGCGACGTTCTCCTGGCCCTCGACACGATAGAGGTTCGAAGTGTGCCAGAGCGCGTCAGCCTGTGCCTTCAGCGCCGCAACAAGAGCTGGATGCGCATGCCCAAGCGCGTTGACCGCGACGCCGGAGCCAAAATCGAGATAGCGATCACCGTTTTCGGCGATCAGCCAGCATCCCTCGCCGCGCACGAACACGATGTTCTGTCGGCCGTAAGTTCCCATGACGGCCGCCGCTGGATCGTCGGCCGTTTGGGAAGGAGATGGACGGCCGGGTGTTTTCCCCAGCGCGGCAGGGGAAGTAGCCATGTGCGTGGATAACCCCAGGCGGAAAATCAAAAAGCCGCCCACTTCCGGCGGCTCGAACACAACCATTGATACGCGTCGGCTGCATGGCTGTCAACGAATGGCCCGTACTAGCGCACCACGTGGGGGAGAACGCCCAATGCTACAACCCTAGGGTTGAACGGGCCGGGTTCGAACAGACAATTGTGACATATCCCCGGTCGCGAATCGTTCTGTTGCTGACACGCCACGCGTCCCTGTCAATACCCCCGATATTATACCTCTGTCTTGTAGGCGGGATTCAGCATGTTGTAATTTCCCCTTGTTGGGCCACGAGATGTGGCGGCGCTAGGCGCCCCTCATTCGGCTGTGTATCGGCCCCAACCACGCTCTGGGCGGCCCTTGTATGTGCTGCCCGCGTCTATCGCGTGTCTGTTCTGCGTTTTCCTAAAGTTCCTGCGTTTGTAATCGGTCAGGACCGTCGTCCTACGCCGCGTGCCGTCGTCTTTGACTTCGCGCGTGTGGGTCTCGCGTTCGACCGTGGTTCTGCGGGCACCCGGGGGGTGCATGCCGCTGAAAGCGGCTGAGAGGGAGCATACGACGCATGTCTTGGACTGATGAGCGCGTGGACTTGTTGAAAAGGCTCTGGTCGGAAGGACTAAGCGCCAGCCAGATCGCGGGCCGGCTGGGAAGTGTGACCCGCAACGCGGTCATAGGAAAGGTCCACCGGCTCGGCCTTTCGGGCCGGGCGACCACCTCCCGTATGAAGACGCACCGGCCGCGGACACGCATGGCCAATGCCAAAAGGCCCGTGAAACCACGTTTCGCCCAGGCCGGAAACCCGGCCGTTCGGGCGCTCTACATGGACTCTGAAGCCTACGTGCCGCCGGCAGAGGAAATCGAAATCCCGCTCGCCGAGCGCAAGACGATCCAGACGTTGACCGAATGCAGCTGCCGCTGGCCGATCGGCGACCCGCAAACGGCTGAATTTCACTTCTGCGGCCGCCCGAAGGTGCCGCTTCTCCCCTATTGCGAGGTCCACGCCCGCCGCGCCTTCCAGCCAGTCGCACCGCGACGCCGCGACCGTACCGAGGTCGAAAGTCCGACGACGGCTGCCGCCAACGCCCTTCTCGCCGCGGCCAATCCGAAGCAGAGGGCCTGAGACCCGAGTTGAATTCATCCGCAGGCAAGCCGGGGGGCATAGCCAGCGGAGACACGGAAAGCCAGCAGTCCGCGGGGGCGACTGCTGGCTTTCCTATGTGCGCAGTGCCCCCTCTCCTGGATGGCCGAGCCAAGCCCGGCCATGGAGTGGAGAAAGAGGGCGTTGAGTTGGACCGCGCCCATGAGGCACAGGGACAGATCAACGCTAAAACTCCATGGCCGCCCTCCGAGGCGGCCATCCAGGAGCGCGCGCTCGAACGTTTGAGCGGGCCACACAGCCCCGTCAGCCGACGCACCCGTTGAAACACCGTGTTTTCCCATTTCCTATTGCTGTCGGAAGCCCCCGCCCGTCCATGCTAGCTTGCGTGAAGCGACGAGCAGCGCGTGGAGACGCCCGTGTCGAAAAGCAAAGGCAAAGAGAGAGCCAGCAAGGACAAGCCGCCTCTAACTGATGTGCCTATCTCGACGGACGACGACCTCGCTGCCACGGATCAGAAAGCTGCCCAAAAACTTGCCGCGAGTAAGGTCACCTCAAACTTCCCACACGGCTTCTCGCTCGATGCACCGAAACTCCCGAAGGAGATCGAAGAGCGCGCCATGCGCTCCGGCGACTATCCTTACGACGATCGCCTGAAACGCAAAGACTACGAAAAGCAACTGCGTACCCTTCAGATCGAGCTCGTCAAACTGCAGAAACACAATCTCAAAATCGGCGGCCGTCTTCTCGCGCTTTACGAAGGCCGCGACGGCTCAGGTAAGGGCTCGTGCATCAAGGCCTTCAACCAGCACATGAATCCGCGCAACACGCGCACCGTCGCTTTGACCAAACCGACTGAGACCGAGCGCGGACAACTCTACTTTCAGCGCTACGCCGTCCACCTGCCCACCGCCGGCGAAATCGTGCTCTTCGACCGCTCCTGGTACAATCGCGCTGGCGTCGAGCGGGTCATGGGCTTCTGCACCGAGCGCCAGCTCGCGATTTTCTTGCGGGAAGCACCAGAGTTCGAAGGCCTTCTCGTCCGCGACGGCATCAAACTCTTCAAATTCTACCTGACGATCGGCCGCGAAATGCAGCTGCAGCGCTTTTATGAGCGGCGCCAGGATCCACTGAAGCAATGGAAGTTGTCCGATGTCGATATCGCATCGCTATCCAGATACGATGACTACACGCTTGCCGAAGTCGAGATGTTTCGCTTTACGCACACCGTGATCGCCCCGTGGACCATCGTCAGAGCCAACGACCAGCGTCGCGCACGGCTCGAAACGATCCGTCACGTGCTTCTCGGCGTCGATTATGAAGGCCGCGATTTGTCGGCCATCGGCGAACCTGACCCCCAGATCATCTTTCCGCCGGACTAGCAGCGGTGCAGCGAGCCGTTATCTGACGAGGAGGATCGGCGCGCGCGTGGCCGCAGATGCTCGCGACAGCTCCCGGCCATCGGCCAGCGCCGCACCGCCGAAACGCGCAACGATGAAGCTAGGCTTCATGCGCGCAACAGCATCCGTCAACGCGCCGGGCACACCAAACGTCGGTCCGACCATTGCAAACGAGACCGCAGGCGCGTCCACCGTCAGCAATCGCGTCTGTTCTTCGAGTTCCGTGTGTTCGGCCGTCGTTTCCGCGCCGAGAACGATATGAACCGCGTCCCCCGGCTCACAAAGGCGCTCGGCCGCACGCAGCATCGACGGCAAACGATCAGCGTCCTCGACGATGACGACGACGCGCGCTGCTTTCGTCACGGGTTTATCGGCGCACAAAAGGAAGCCCGTCGCACCGCTGACATTGGCAAGGAGCGATCCCATGACGGAATATCCGCCAAGAGTCGGAATATGCGCGAGCGCAACGATGTTCCAGGGTCCGCGCGCCAAACACATTTCGGAAATGCGATCGACGGCGTCGCCTTGAGCAACGGCATGGCGAACCGGAATCCTGCGGATTGCGCCTGCTTTTTCTACAGCACGACGGCAGCGTTGCGCCAAAAGCTCGAAACGATGTTCGACGCCGATCACGTTCGAAGCCATCCCGCGTGCAATATTCCGAATAGGAACACCGCCGGCGCCATCATCGGCCCTCTGATCCACGACGATGGTTTCGATCTCTGCGTCGTATGCCGCCGCGAGACGCACCGGGGCCTCGAGCATCTGCGGCGTGCACGTTGCTTCAGGATCGAACCACAACACGACACGGCCGCTGAGCTCGGATGCCGCGGCGACGTGTGCGATCATGAGATGTCGCCCTCGGCACGATGCGCCAACGCCTCGGTGATGTCGGAGGCTCTGATCTGTGACGCCGACCGAGAAGCGGCAATCGCGTTTGCCTCTTGTAAAAGATGCAGCAGCGCCACCCGCGCCAGCGAGACCCGCCCGCCGCCGCGCCGTACGGCGTCCTTGTAAATGATCGGCGCAACGCTCGGCGCCAGAGGCTTTAGCGCATGATCGGCAGCAAGACGCGCGGCGCCCTTCGCGAACTCGCTTTCGGACATGTCTGCGAGCGGTGCCGTGGCGGCAACCTTCGCGACATGCGGAAAATGCCTTGCGACCCCGGGCTCAATCGCTTCGAGCTTCGACCACGATTGATCGTCCGCGACCAGAATGACAGTCGCTGCAAGCGGCACCGGATCGGCCTTCACCAGAATTCCCGCGCCCGATATCGGCGTGATCTCGCGCAGCGCCAGCGCCGCACTCAATGCCGACCACGCATTCGGATCGGCGACAAGTCGCCAGGCTTCGATGATCACGAAGCCCGCTCCGGCGCGCGCCAGATGGCCGGGAATATAGGTCGGCCGCCCGGTGGCATCGCGCCCGATCTCCCCAAGGAGATCACTAGGCGAAACGCGTCGCGCGGTGATCACCTTTCGCTTCTCCGAACGATCCTCGTTGACGAAGTCCAACAGCATTGCCGAAGACGCGCCTGCTCCGTCGCCCGAAGTCGCGGAAGCCACGAATGCTTCTTCGACAGCATCTATGGCAGCCGCAGTCGACGCGTGACCGGCGCACGACCGCTTGAGCGCGGCAAGACTCGGCCGGATCGCGCGCAACGCGGTCTGACGGACCAACGTCTCGTATTTGGCGCTCGCTTCCAGCTCGATATCGGGAAGCGTCGCGACGATCGACTGCAACTCGCTCTCGAGCGTCGTGATCTTAGCTTCGACGTTGCGTTTCAGCGATTCGGGCAACGCGCGAAAAACGTCGGAGCGCACGACGCGGCCTTCGTGCATCGGCGCCAGCACGTATCCATCGAGCGATTTGACCACGGCGATATTCTGCGATTCCGCACGCCGACGCACCTGCTCGACGGCCTGATCGCCCAGATATCGAATCTCTTCTTCCAGTAAATCGAGGCTGATGCGGTGCTCGTCGCTTTTGAGATGCCGCTTGAGGGCGATGTTTGCTTTGTCGATGGCGGCGAATACGTCGCGCGCCACACGCGCGCCTTCACCGCTTGGAACGGCAAAAGCCTTCGCGCGTGCCGTTGAATGCCGCTCGATGACATAAATCCAGTCTTCGACCGGTTGGCGCGTCACCTCGGCTGCGAGCGTTTCCGCAAGCGCCAGCCGTCCCGTGCCGGGCTCCCCGAGAAGGATCAGATGCTCGCCGGGTTTCGACGCAAGAGCCGCGCGGATTTTCGCCACCGCGCGCTTCTGTCCAAATACGTGCGGCTGCTCAATCGGAGGGATTGGCGGTGGTTCAGTCGGCACCGCCGGCGGCATGAGCGCCTTTGTCTCTTGTGAGTTGGCCTGCTCCGCCGCGGTGGCCACACCTGCGAGCCTGTCGGCGAGCCGGGTCGTCACGAGCGTGACGACGTTGGTCTGCGTTTCGGATGTCCGCGACTCAGTGTTGGAAGCCGCCGCTGTATCCGACGTTACTTCCTCTGCGATGACAACCGGCGTCTCGGCTTTCTTCGCCGATCTGTTACGCCAGAAAACCATGCCACAATCCCCCGGAAAGCGGTGTCATTCATGAGACGGATGTCGCGCGATCCAAACCGTTTCGCCGCCGCTCGCTTGCCTGCAACTGTCGCACGTCCATAATGGCGGGACCATGACCGATGCCCCATCCTCCGCAACGAAAAATTCTTTTGCTGCGTCGTGCGCTAGCGTGCGCGACGACTCACGCGCTCGCGCCGTCCTGCGCGGCACGCAACGTCTTTTACGTTCGCTTAACTTTGAAAGCCTGAGCGAAGTATCGCTCGCTAACGGCCGTCGCGCCGACGTTCTTGCCGTTGGCCGCGATGGCGAAACGTGGATCATTGAAATCAAATCGAGTATTGCCGACTTCCGCGCTGACCAGAAATGGCACGAATATCGCGAGTACTGCGACGCCTTGCTGTTCGCGGTTGCCCCAGATTTTCCGAACGAAATTTTACCGTCTGATGCAGGGCTGATCCTCGCCGATGCCTACGCCGGGGAGCTGGTGCGTGAGGCGCCCCGTCATCCCCTGGCGCCTGCACGGCGAAAAGCGTTGATGCTGACCTTCGCGCGCACAGCCGCAACGCGCTTACTGGCACGGATCGATCCGGGTGCTGGAATCGCGATGGATTGATGAGTGGCGATGAACCGGGAACGCCGGAACCGGCGTCGCAGCCGGTTCCAAGCGCTTACTTCGGTGCGCGCTTCGCCAGAATGCGCTGGAGTGTACGCCGGTGCATGTTCAAGCGACGCGCCGTTTCCGAGACGTTGCGATTGCACAGCTCATAAACGCGCTGAATGTGTTCCCAGCGGACGCGGTCGGCCGACATCGGATTTTCCGGCGGGGGAGCCTTTGAATCACTCGGCGCCAAAAGTGCATCGGTCACGTCGTCCGCATCGGCAGGCTTCGCCAGATAGTCGACGGCACCGAGTTTGACGGCCGTCACAGCCGTGGCAATATTGCCATATCCAGTGAGCACGATGGCGCGCGAATCGGGGCGCACCTTGGCGAGTTCGGCGATGACGTCGAGACCCGAACCGTCTTCAAGACGCATATCGACGACAGCGAACGCAGGCGGCTTCTCGCGGATAAGATCCACGCCTTCAGCGACCGAATGACCAAAGCGCACTTCGAATCCGCGAAGTTCCATCGCCCGAGCGAGGCGCTGCAAGAAGGCTCGGTCGTCATCGACGATGACCAGCGACCGGTCGGCCGGTAGTTCATCCTGCTTAAATGACAGGTCCTCGGTAACCAAGTTTTCCTCCCGCATCGGTTCACCTGCTCACGTGTTCGTTATAACCATAATCCACGGCACTACCTACGCCACAACCCCTTACGCCCGGAAAAACCGGACCACAAGGTTACCGCACACGTACTGCGCTCCGGCGGTTTCGTCAAAATTGCCGCTTTTCAGGCCGAATTGGCTCCCCGCCGCCGTGATCCCGGCCAATCGAAGGCGCCGGGTTGGAGTTCAAAGGCGCTTCGGGGCCAAGAAATTTGGATGATCGCGCCGCTACGTGGCGGAGGCTGATTGGAGAATGTGACCGTTGCGCCGGAGCGTTCAAGCAGCGTTTTAGCGATGAAGAGCCCCAGACCGAGGCCGGAATGGCCTTTGTCGCCCTTATCCTCATAGCGGCGCGAGGTGGTGTAGGGCTCGCCGATATTATCCATCATTTCGGGCGCGAAGCCTTGCCCGTCGTCGGTGATCGTGAGCACGACGTGCGTCGCATTCCACCGGGCCGTAAGTTGCACCTCCGACGCTGCGAAGCTGACGGCATTCTCGATCAGGTTACCGAGACCGTAGATTACGCCCGGCCGGCGCTGGCCGACGGGCTCGGCGCGCTCAGCCTCGCCCTGTCCGGCGAACGGATATACCGAGAGAATGATCCGCTTGCCCGCAGCCCTATGTGGCGCCGCCGCTTCTTCCAGAAGTTCCTCGATGGTTATGCTGGCGTGCATGGGATCCTGCTCCCCAGGCTTCCGCGTCAGCTTTTGGAGGATTTCGCGACACCGCTTCGCCTGGCTATGCAGCAATTGCAGATCTTCGCGAAAGCGGCTGTCCTCGCCGAGTTCGTGCTCCAGCTCCTTGGCGACGAGCACGATCGTCGACAGCGGCGTACCAAGCTCATGCGCCGCCGCCGCCGCAAGACCGTCGAGCGCATGCAGGCGCTGTTCACTGGCGAGGACCATGTCGGTAGCAGCGAGCGCTACGGACATCTGCCGTGCTTCCTTGTTCAAGCGCCATGTGTAGAACGCCATGAAAGCCATCGACGCAATCAGGGCAATGAGTTCTCCGATTTTGTAATCGCGCGGAAGCTCGAAGAGCAGGCCTTCGTACCACGGGAGCGGGTAGTGATTGGAAATGAGTATCCCGCCCGCAACGACGACGACCAAGCCGAGCACGATTGTATATTTCGGAGGCTGCGTTGCCGCCGCGACTGTCACGGGCGCCACAAGCAGCACGGAGAATGGATTTTGTATTCCGCCGGTAAAATATAGCAGCCCCGCAAGCTGCAGCACGTCGTAGACGAGCAGCCCGAAAGCAACTGGTGTGCTTAGTCGATGACGTGCCGGATAACGTATCGATAGGAAGACATTAAGCCACGCCGACATCGCGATCAGGATGAGGCAACTTCCGATATTGAACGGAAAGCCGTACAGCAATCTGATCAGAGCGACGGTCGCGAGCTGGCCGAGAACCGCCATCCAACGCAGCCGGACACTCGTGACAAGACGAAGTTGACTTTCGCGCTCGTTGACGATGCCCTTCGGGGCCGGCGCGGCTGTGGTGTTGCTGTCTGCCGGCATACTCATAGCGCTGGAATTCAAACCTCCGGTGACTTCAAGCCGCATCTAAGACAAACTTGCGAGTGCGCGCTTGAAGATCGAATTATGTAGACGCGCCTGCTTTATTTTTACTCAAAGGGTCCCGGAGACTTCAAGCGAATGAACCGCACGACTGTAGTACTCGCCGTGGTTGGCCTGATTATAGGCACCGCGCTTGGCACTTTGGCCGTCCGCTCGACCAGCCACCCGAGCGAAGATCGGGTCCAAGTCACCGGAAAGCCTCTCATCGGCGGCCCCTTCAGTCTCGTCGATCAGACCGGAAAGCGCGTCACTGACAAAGATTACAGCGGCAAGTACATGCTTGTCTTCTTCGGTTACACCAGCTGTCCCGACATTTGTCCGGCGGGCTTGCAGGTAATGACGGCCGCTCTCAAAAAACTCGGCCATCGCGGCGACGACATTGTCCCGCTCTTCATTACCTTGGATCCGGAACAGGATACACCTCAGAAGCTCGCAGCTTACGTCGAGAACTTCAGTCCTCGCCTCATCGGCTTGACGGGCAGCCCGAGCGACGTCGCCGCCGCGGCCAAGGCTTATCGCGTCTTTTATCAGAAGGTACCTGATCAGAACGATCCGGCTCATTACAGCATCGACCATTCGTCGATCTTTTATCTGATGGGCAAGGACGGCAGTTTGCTCGCACCGATTCCCAACACCAACGACGTTGCCCAGTTCGCGCAGGCAATCGACAAAGCATTGCAATAATTTTCGTCGGAGCGATTCGCTGTGCGACCTCGGCGCCACACATCCACGCGCCGCGGACGCCTAATGACGTTGACACTGGAGCGGGGTCGCGAACCTTGTTAGGTCATTTTCGTGCTGCATTGGTCCGGCACACGCGTGCCGCACTTCGCTGCATCAACGTGATGCGCGCCAGCTTTGGGGGGCAGAGCGCATGAGGATCAAAAATGGACGGCAAGTCGCCGAGCTGTCGTCTCAAACGCGATCAGTCCGTCTCGAGGACATTGGTGCACAACTCGAAGTCCGGCGCCATCCCGGCGCGCGTCGCCTGACATTGCGGGTCAGCCGCACGCGGCGCGCCGTCATCGTCACGCTGCCGCTTCAATGCGACCTCGACGAAGCCGGTACGTTTCTCAATCGCCACATAGATTGGGTTCGTGCGCGCCTCGACAGCTTGCCGAACCGCGTGCCGTTCGAAAACGCGGCGACGATGCCCCTGCGTGGCGAGCCTCACAGGATTGCATTTACTGGCGACAAACGCACACGCATCATCACGATCGATGGCGAAACGGGTAAGCGGCCGACGATTATCGTTCCCGGCCCGAAGGATCTCGCCGCAGCACGGCTGACACGCTGGCTATCCGAGGAAGCGCGACGCGATCTCGACAAAAGCGTTGCCTACCACGCCAATCTGCTAGCACTAAAAGCCAAACGCATTGCCATTCGCGATCAGACGAGCCGCTGGGGATCCTGCTCGACGACGGGCGCGCTGTCATTCTCATGGCGCCTCATCCTCGCGCCGTCCTTTGTCCTTGATTACGTCGCGGCACACGAAGTCGCGCACCTCGCGGAGATGAATCACGGTCCCAAATTTTGGGCGCTTGTGAAAAAGATCTGCCCGGATTTCGAAGTCGCCAAGCAATGGCTGCAGGTCCGCGGCCCTGATCTGCACCGTTACGGCCCAGCGCACGAACGGATGCGCTAGCGCATCACCACCAATTTTCCCACGGCATGACGTCTCTCGATCGCTCGCGATCGTCGCCACCCGCCGCCGTTTGCGATTCTGCCAAGGATTCACGGCCAAGAGCCCGCGCGATAAAGTCTGCACCGATGCCGTGCATCGGATGCAACGAACGGCCATCGGCCTCTGTCGTCAGCGCACGAGACCCTGGTCGATACGCCTCCTGAACGGAACGGCCGGATGCCCAAGGCAAGACTTCGTTGTATTCCACAACGCGTGGCGCATGCGCGGCGTTCGATGCAAACATCGAAGAATTGTCGAAGCCGTCAGCCGTATTGAAATCAGGATCGCTCAGTATCGTTCCCGGCAAGGCGGACGGCGCCATGCCTGCATTCGCCACACGCATGACCTGCTTCCAGATTTCCGCCGGCAGGCTTCCGCCCGTCGTCCGCTTCATGGATTTGCCATCGTCGTTGCCGACCCAAACGCCCGCGGTCAGGTCGCTCGTATAGCCGATGAACCAGGCATCGCGAAAATCCTGGGTCGTTCCCGTCTTGCCGGCGACGGGCCGATCGGGAAGTGCTGCCCTTCGGCCGGTGCCATAGACGACGACCGCGTTCAGCATATCGTTCAGAGCTCCAATTTCGCTCAAGCTCGCAACCCTATCGGTGCGCGGCGGGGGGCTCTGATAGATGACGCGGCCTGAACTGAGTCTCACACGCGAAATGACATGCGGCTCGACCGCTTCTCCGCCGTTAGAGAAAACAGCATAGGCGCCCGACAATTCAAGCAGGGAAACTTCTGACGTTCCAAGCGCCAGTGACGGCCCATCGTGCAACTCGGATCTGATGCCGAAGCGCCGAGCGACCTCGATCGTCCCCCCTTGTCCAACATCCTGGTTAAGCCTCACGGCGACCGTGTTCATCGACTGTGCCAACGCCTGCCGCAACGTCACTGGACCCGCGAATTTGTTATTGTCGTTCTTCGGCGACCAGTTGCCGATCGTGATCGGCCCGTCGATTGCGACAGAGTCCGGTGTGAGGCCGTGTTCGAGCGCGGCCAGATAAACGAATGGCTTGAAAGCCGAGCCCGGCTGACGCTTCGCCTTTACGGCGCGATCGAACTGGCTTTGCGCATAATCGCGTCCCCCGACGAGAGCACGAATGCCGCCAGCGCGATCGAGCACAACGAGGGCGGCCTGGCTCGCGCCGAACGCACTACCCTTTTTCTCCAACGTCTCCTTTACGACCTTTTGCGCCGTGCGTTGCAACGTTTTGTCGAGGGTCGTTTGCACAATGACTTCGGCATCGCCAGCGCTCGATATCGGCGGCATCTGATCGAGGATGTAGTCGATAACGTATCCGGCATCGGACGCAGAGCTTGCGAACTTCTGATTGACGAAGACCACCGGTTCCGCGAGAGCACGCTTTTCCTGGTCCGGAGAGATGAAACCCGCCTCGACCATATTTTCGAGTACGACGCGTCCTCGCGCCCGCGCACCATCGGGATTTGTCGTCGGGCTATACTTGGAGGGTGCCTTGAGAAGCCCGGCAATGATCGCAGCTTCAGGCAGCGTCAGATTGTGCGCAGGCTTGCCGAAATATCGCTCGCTGGCCGCGCCGACGCCATACGCGCCGCTGCCGAAATACACCTGATTGAGATAGAGTTCGAGAATCTCGTTTTTGGTGAGCCGCACTTCGAGCCACAACGCCAACCCCAGTTCGGCGATTTTCCGCGTTAGGGTCCGTTCTTGCGTCAGGAATAGATTTTTTGCGAGCTGTTGCGTCAGCGTCGAGCCGCCTTGCACGAAGCGCCCGGCCCGGAGGTTCGTCAACATTGCGCGCAGCATACCGGAAGGATCGACCCCGTAGTGGTCGAAGAACCGCCGGTCCTCCGTCGCGACCACCGCGGCAGGAATGGACTTCGGCATGTCATCCAGGGAGACATACTCATGCGAGGCGCCCCGCGTCGCAATCGTCGAACCGTCACGCGCGAGAATGCGAATGAGTGGTGCATGATCGTTATTGCGGAGTGAGAGCGGGTCCGGAAAGGTGACGGTGTAGTAAACCATCATCAGGGCAAAAAGCAGTATCAATCCGCCGGCGCCTGCAACGCCGACCCCTATCGCCATCCGGTATTTGAGCTTCAGCTTTCGAAATCCGCCACGCAGAGATCTTCTCCCCGGCTGCGAAGGTTTCTCTGGCGCTTTCTCGCCGGAATTGAACGCCTGCTTCGCAACGGACTGAAACGAGCCAGGAAGCTTCGGACGCGCCGGCGCACGCCTGCCGATGCCAAGCAACTTGCCCAGCACCCAAACGCAAAACCGCACTATGGCGAATAAGACTCGAAACACCCTCGCACCCGGAAACCGGCAATGCCGAAGCCCCAACTTGGCATGGGCTCGATCATCGCGGTACGTTTGGGCTCCAGTGTTATCCCGGCCTGCCTAAAGGCCAGTTAAGCCAGGTTTCCGGATTTCGATCGAATACCAGAGCAGAATTCGTGTTGTAGACGCGTCACTCGGACATGAAGCGACGCCCGATTCGATCGTATCGGTGGCTCCAAGCGGAATTTGCCTTCGATTGTGGGTAGTCGCGGGGCCCGGGAGCAGTGCATACTGACGAAACGGAAGTGGGGAGGTGGATGTCCGCAGCAAGTGATCTCGCAACGTATAAGGATGCTCTGTTAGTCCTCGGCACCGCCGGGGTCATCGTACCGCTGCTCCACCGCGTTGGCATCAGCACCGTTCTGGCGTTCCTGCTCACAGGCGCGGCTCTAAGTCCGGGCGGCCTTGGTGCGTTAACGCCTTATTTCCCATCGCTCTCCTGGCTGACGGTCACGGCCCCCGAACGGCTCGCGAAGTTCGCCGAATGGGGCGTCGTTTTTCTGCTGTTCCTCATTGGCTTAGAGCTGTCTTTCGAACGTCTTTCGACGATGCGGCGGCTGGTCTTCGGCCTCGGCGGCCTGCAGGTCATCGTCTCGGCAGCGGCACTCGCCGTGATCGCCATTGAACTGGGACAACCCCCCGCGACCGCCATCGTCATCGGCTCGGCGCTCTGTCTGTCGTCGACCGCGATCGTCATCGAAATTTTGGCACGTCAGAAGCGACTTGCGACCGCGGTCGGACGCACGAGCTTCTCGATTCTGCTTTTTCAAGACCTCGCCGTGGTCCCGATCCTGCTGCTTGTCGGCATCCTGGAACCCGGCAACAAGGGCTCACTCGCCCTCGGAATTCTGACCGCACTGTTCCAAGCGATCATGGCGCTGCTGATCATCGTCGGCGTCGGCAGATTTTTCCTGCAGCCCCTTTTCCGTCTCGTGGCACAGACGGCTAACCACGACCTGTTCATCGCGGCGACGTTGTTCGTGGCCGTCGGCACCAGCTTCGTGACCGCGGCCGCTGGACTGTCCATGGCGCTCGGTGCGTTCGTCGCAGGCCTCCTCCTGGCGGAGACGGAATACCGGCGTGCGATCCAAACCACCATCGAGCCGATCAAATCGCTGCTGCTTGGTGTGTTCTTCTTTTCAGTCGGCCTGACCCTCGATCTCAAGGCTCTGTTGTCGGATCCGGCCACGATCCTCGCAATGGCTGGAGGCATTATCTTGCTCCAGGCGGCCATCATCTACGCGCTCTCCCGGATATTCGGCATCGCGCGCCCCGCCGCGATTGAGACGGCAGCGCTGCTTGCACCGGGCGGCGAGTTCGCCTTCGTCGTCCTGACGGCGGCCCTTGGATCAGGACTTATAAGCCGGGAGCTGACCGGCGTTCTATTGACCTCCGTTTCGCTGACGATGGCTTGTATCCCGGCATCTGCCATGGTCGGTCGGTGGCTGGCGAAGCGTAACGCCCCCCCGGCACCCGTCGACTCGGTACTCGCCGTCGTCCCGTCAGGAACCGAGAACGCCACGGCGCTCGTCGTCGGATATGGCCGCGTCGGACAGCTCATCGGCGACATGCTCGCGGAGCACAATGTGCGCTACATCGCCATCGATCGCGACCCGCGCCTCGTCGCCAATGCCCGGCGCGACGGCAAGCCCGTGTATTTCGGCGACGTGCGCCAGCTCGATTTTTTGCGAGTCTGCGGACTCGACACCGCCAAGGCCGCGATCATCACGATCCATACGGAGACCGAGATCGACGCAATCGTCCAGGCTCTGCGCACGAGCTATCCCAACCTCGTCATCGTCTCACGCGCCAAGGACGCAAGCCACGCTCAGCACCTCTACGAGATCGGTGTCAACGACGCCGTTCCGGAAACGATCGAGGCAAGCCTGCAGCTTTCCGAAGCAGCCCTCGTGGGGCTCGGCGTACCGACGGGCCTCGTGATCGCTTCGATCCACGAGAAGCGCGATCAATTTCGCGCCAGGCTTCTCGGCGCCGCAAAAAAGGCCGGCACCGAGACGCGCGCCCTGCCAAGCCGCAAACGGCTCTAAGCCAAGACAGCATCCGCAGCTTCTACTTGGAGCCCAACGGGTGTGTACTTTGAAACAACTTCCTCTCCCCTCGGACTTATGCTTAATACGTATACATCATAATAGTCTTCAAATTAGGATCCCGGGGAGGGGGGAGGAATTGAAGACGTTTGTTATAAATCTCGATCGGTCAGCCGACAGGCTCGCATTTATGCAAGAGCAGGCCGCGGAACATGGAATTACCATCGACCGAATACGTGCCGTAGAGGGAACTGAGGTTCCAGCTTGGCTAGCGCGTGAATTTCGCGGTCCGCATCGGCTTTCACCGGGTGAAATCGGCTGCTATGCAAGCCATCTTGTGGTCGCCAAACATATCGTAGCGAGCGAAATCGCTTGGGCTCTTGTGTTGGAGGACGACGCAAAGCTAGCCCCCGGCTTTTCAGAATTAATTGCGAAAGCCGTTTCTTCTGCTCCAGAAGGTTGGGACATCATTCATCTTTCATCCAATTTCAAAAAGTCTGTCATTTTTACCGCTGAACTAATATCTGGCTATAGGCTCATTCGATACACTCAAGGGCCAATCACAACGACCGCCTACTTGGTTTCGCACAGCGGAGCCCGAAAAATTTTATTTCCCGGTTCACGGGTTCGACCAATCGATGTAGACCGCCGTTACGCGTGGCAACGGCAGTTAGACATTTTGGGCGTGTATCCCGCGCCCGTGGTCCAACACCAGATACTTAAAAGTACTATCGCAAAGGACAGAACATACCCGAGGGCAAACCCGGTCTCATTTGCATACGGGGTAATTTGGACAGCGCGCAAAGTCGGCATCACTGCCTTCTTGTCAGGCTGGCGAAGCAACTACATGAACTCGATCCGAAAATTTTTCGGAATTCCCTACAAAATCATCATAGTAAGAGATGAAGTCTCGACGCATTGAGTCACGCGCCGCAAATATGCGAGCACTAGCTCAATCGGATTGCATCAAACGTCCAGGTTCGAAACGTTGAGCGCGTTCTCCTGAATGAACTCGCGGCGCGGTTCGACGACATCACCCATCAGCTTGGAGAAAATCTCATCGGCTTCGGCGAGGTCGCCGACCTTCACCTGCAGCAACGTGCGCACATCGGGATCGAGCGTCGTCTCCCAAAGCTGCTCGGGATTCATTTCACCAAGACCTTTGTAGCGCTGTAGTTCGATGCCCTTGCGCCCCGTTTCATAAACCGCATCGAGCAAAGACCGCGGCCCCGACACGATCTCGACCTTGTCCTTGCGCTTGAGTTTTGCCTGCTTGTCATACACTTCGACCAAATGCGCATGCCGCTCGTTCAAGCGCCGCGCATCGAGCGAACCGAGCAGCGCACGATCAAGGAAGTGCACTTCCGTCACGCCGCGAACTTCGCGCTTGAACACGAATCCATCGTTGCCGAAGCGGCCTTCCCATCCGGTCTCCATCTCTTCCGAAATGTCGTCGAGACGCTTCGCGATACGAGCGGCCGCGGCATTCGCCTCCACCGCAGAATTTAAAAGCGCCGGATCGAAGATCCCGCCAATTGCACCCTGCTCGACGATGTTGCGGTTGTAACGCGAATGCAGCCCGTTGATGCCGCCCGAAATCTGCCGCGCCTGCTCGACGATATCACGAAGATCGCGACCCCCTCGCTCCGTGCCTTCGCCGGTCACCAACACGGCATCAACAAGCCCTTGATCGATCAGATAATCTTCAAGAGCACGCTCATCCTTCAGATACGACTGAGCCTTGCCGCGCGCGACTTTGTAAAGCGGCGGTTGCGCGATATAGACGTGCCCCTTGTCGACGAGATCGGGCATCTGCCGGTAGAAGAACGTGAGCAGCAGGGTGCGAATATGGGCGCCGTCGACGTCGGCGTCGGTCATGATGATGACCTTGTGATAGCGAAGCTTCTCAAGCTTGAACTCGTCGCGCCCGATGCCGGTGCCCAGCGCGCCGATGATATTCGTCACCTGCTCGGATGAAAGCATCTTGTCGGTGCGCGCGCGCTCGACGTTCAGGATCTTGCCGCGGATCGGCAGCACAGCCTGGAATTCACGCTTGCGGCCCTGTTTCGCCGAACCGCCTGCGGAATCGCCCTCGACGATGAAAAGCTCAGTCTTCGACGCATCGCGATCCTGGCATTCCGCGAGACCACCCGGCAATCGCAGACCATCGAGCGCGCCTTTGCGCCGCGTGAGATCACGCGCCTTGCGCGCCGCCTCGCGCGCCAGCGCCGCCTCGACGATCTTGCCTACGATGACCTTGGCTTCCTTCGGATGCTCTTCAAACCACGCGCCGAGCTGATCGCCGACCGTAGATTCAACGATCGGCTTTACTTCGGACGAAACGAGCTTGTCTTTCGTCTGCGATGAAAATTTCGGATCCGGTACCTTCACCGAAAGCACGCACGTCAGGCCTTCGCGCGCATCGTCGCCCGAAAGATTGACCTTCTCCTTTTTCGCAAGGCCCGTTTCATCCGCGTATTTGTTGACGATGCGCGTCAGCGCGCTGCGGAAGCCCGCGAGATGCGTGCCGCCGTCCCGCTGCGGGATGTTGTTCGTGAAGCAAAGCACCGTCTCGTGATAGCTGTCGTTCCACCAGAGCGCCGCTTCGATGGTAATGCCATCCTTCTCGCCACGCACCATGATCGGATCGGGCAGCGGCGACGTCTTAGAACGATCGAGATAGCGCACGAAAGCCGCGGTGCCGCCCTCGTAAATGAATTCCTCGCGTTTGACGTCGGCATGACGTGCGTCCGTCAGCACGATTCTCGCGCCCGAGTTCAAGAACGCGAGTTCGCGCAAGCGGTGTTCGAGCGTCGCGAAATCGAATTCGGTGACGTTGTGAAACGTCTCGGTGCTCGGCAAAAACGAAACCTCGGTGCCGCGCTGGCCGTTCGCATCGCCGACGACCGCGAGCGGCGCCACGGTATTGCCGTTGCGGAACTCGACAACGTGCTCCTTGCCTTCGCGCCAGATACGGCACTTGAGCCACGTCGAAAGCGCGTTCACGACGGAAACGCCGACGCCGTGTAGACCGCCTGAAACCTTGTAGGAATTCTGGTCGAATTTGCCGCCCGCGTGCAGCTCGGTAAAGACGATCTCGGCTGCCGAACGCTTCGGCACATGATCGTCGTCTTTCTTGATGCCCGTCGGAATCCCGCGCCCGTCGTCGCGCACCGTGCATGATCCATCGGGGTTCAGCGTCACCTCGCACATCTGCGCGTGCCCGGCGAGAACCTCGTCGATGCCGTTGTCGACGACCTCGTAAATCATGTGGTGCAAACCCGACCCGTCGTCGGTGTCGCCGATGTACATGCCGGGGCGCTTACGGACCGCATCAAGCCCCTTCAGCATCTTGATGCTGTCCTCGCCGTAATCCTCCGGCGCAGGCGTTTTCTTCAACGGTTGAGCGTTCATTCGGGGGCTTTCTCAGGGGACGGAATAAGGCTGCGTTTTTATAGCACAAATCGGCCCGAAACACCGCATGAAATCGCATCGATCCGCTGTAAAAAAGTCCATATTTTTCAGTGTCTTGCGTGTGACCGTTTGTCCCTTCTCCGCGCCTTAATCCAGAAGCGTGATTTTACCCTCCTCGACCTGCCAAAATCGTGCCCGTTGCGACAAGGCATCGAAGGCATTTGCGTCGGTTCCGGTCATCCAGGCCTGGGCGCCCAGGCGAAGAATTTCTTCAAACAGCGCAGCCCGCCGATCGCTGTCGAGGTGCGCCGTGATCTCGTCGAGCAACAGGATCGGCGCCGCGCCTTCCTGCCGTTCCGTCAGCAGTTCGGCATGTGCGAGAACGAGCCCGAGGAGCAGCGCCTTCTGTTCGCCCGTGGAGCAATGCCGCGCCGCAAGCCCCTTGGGACCGTGCTCGACGACGAGATCGGAGCGATGTGGTCCCTCGAGCGTCCGCGACGCGGCACGATCACGCTCACGCGTCTCGCTCAGCGTTTGCGCGTAGAGATCTTCGGCCTCGATTGCGGAAAGCCGCTGCAGGCTGTCCTCGATGCTTCCTTCGAGCCGCAGCATCGACCACGGAAACGCCGATCCCGGATCGCGGGCGCGACGCGTCTCGACGATCTGCGCCATCGCCGCAACAGCTTCGAGACGGGCCGCTGCCACCGCGACGCCGGTCTCGGCCATGACCCGCTCAAAGCCCGAAAGCTGGGCGTTGTCGCGTACGCCATCCGCGAGCAGCCGGTTGCGGCTTGTCATCGCGCGCTCGAAACGTCCGGCAATGGTGCGGTAGCCATGATCGAAGCACAGGATGAGACGATCAAGAAAGCGGCGGCGCTCCGAACCTGGCCCAGTGAACAACCCGTCCATCGCCGGCGTCACCCAAACGATTTCGAGATAGTCCGCGAGCACGCCCGATCCGGATTGCGCCGTGCCGTCGATGCGAACGATGCGGCCACGTTCCGACATCCCTCTTCCAGATGTCCGAGGGAATTCCCCTCCCCCTTGCGGGGAGGAGTTAGGGGTGGGGGGCAAACCCGTCCCGATATCGGCAGCACCCGCGAGCGTATGCGCACGCGCGGCAATAGCGAAAGTGCCGTCGCCCCCAGCGCGCACGAGATCGCTGAACGGCACGCGCCGCAAGCCTTGCCCTGGTGAAAGCAGCGATAGCGCTTCGAGAAGATTGGTCTTGCCGGACCCGTTGGCGCCGACAATCACCTGCGGCCCGGCATCGGTCGTAACACTCGCAGATGCATAGCTACGAAAATTCGTCAGCCCCAGCCGCTCGACCCACAGTGCGTTTGCGCGAACGTTGTCAGTGGTCACTTCAAGAACCGGCTGCAATTCCCCTCCCCGCAAGAGGAAGGGGAGTACTCCGACGCAAGCCTCAAACCCGCATCGGCATTAGAACGTAGAGTGCGCTCTGATCGCCGCCGTCACGGACCATCGTCGGCGAACCGGGATCGGCGAGAAGAAACAGTGCATCCTCGCTTTCGAGCTGATCGGCAATGTCGAGCAGATAGCGCGCGTTGAACCCGATCTCAAGCGGCCCAGCGCTATAGCTGACCGGTATCTCTTCCGTCGCGCTGCCTCCTTCTGGATTGTTTACCGTCAGGATCAGCTTGTCCTTTGCGACGTTGAGCTTCACCGCACGTCCGCGCTCGCTGGCGATCGTCGACACACGATCGACGGCGCTCTTGAACGATGCGTTCGGCACTTTCATTTCCTTGTCGTTGTTATGCGGAATGACCCGCCCGTAATCGGGGAACGTGCCGTCGATCAGCTTTGACGTCAGCACGACGGGACCGATTTCGAAACGCACCTTCGTCTGCGATACGCCGACTTTCACCTTCGCGCTCGAATCTTCGAGAAGACGCGCGAGTTCGTGCACCGTCTTCCGCGGAACGATGACACCCGGCATGCCTTCTGCGCCCTTCGGCAGCGGCAGCTCGACCTGCGCGAGGCGATGCCCGTCCGTCGCGACGGCGCGCAACGTCTTGGTGCCAGCAGATTCTGCCGGATGCAGAAAGATGCCGTTCAAGTAGTAACGCGTCTCTTCCGTCGAGATCGCAAACCGCGTCTTGTCGATAAGCCGCTTCAGATCGCCGGCTTCAATCATGAACTCGTGGCCGATTTCGCCGACAGCCAAGTCCGGGAAATCCTCGGCCGAAAGCGTCTGCAAGCTGAAGCGTGAATGTCCCGACGTGATCGTCAGGCGCTCTTTGTCGCCGTCGCGCTTCATCTCGATTTCGGCGCCCTCGGGCAACTTGCGCACGATGTCGTGCAGCACATGCGCGGGAACCGTCAACGTTCCCGGCGTCGAAACTTTCGCACCGACGCTCTCGCTTACCTCGCGTTCGAGGTCGGTCGCCTTGAACATCAGCGCATCGCCTGACGCCTTGAGCATGATGTTTGACAGTATCGGAATGGTCGTTCGCCGTTCAACGACGCTCGTAACATGGCTCAGCGCCTTCAAGAGTTCCCCACGTTCAATCTCGAGACGCATGTCTTTCCTCAGTCCTGATTTCGGAGAGCGCGTAAAATGGCGGCATTGTCACGCCACTGGTGGCAATCACGCGCAAAGGATGGCCCGCAAGCACCCGGATGCGGCTTTGCAGCGGAATCGCTCACGGACCGGGATCAGAGCCGAACGCAGCCCACATTTCAAGCAAAGATGTAGCACCCAGACGGCATTTCCGCCTTTGGCATCGGAAGCCGCGGCCTGAAACAGCAAGGCCGGCATCCCGAGGGCTTGGGACGACCGGCCTTACGCCGTTGAAGTCGCGGCTTGGGGACGCCGCGATCAGTGTCCGATCAGGGCCCCAATCAATGATTGAGCAGCCGCTTCAATTCCTCGAGTTCATCCCCAAGATGCGGGTTTTTGGTGATCTCGCCCTCGATTTTGCGGATGGCGTGCAGCACCGTCGTATGATCGCGGCCACCA
>Ga0182749_1000760_pt1 | contig 27768 bp, 20 predicted proteins | sample eDN3rd37CKraftMG_FD_128875 | JGI IMG/M metagenome (GOLD analysis project Ga0182749, IMG submission 128875) | Enriched Miracle-Growth compost microbial communities from Emeryville, California, USA - eDNA 3rd pass 37_C Kraft MG (version 2) (version 2) ...
TGCGCCAGCTGCTCACGCGCCGAGTTGCGAGCGAACCCATGTCAGCTCCCGGGCGATGTCATCACCGATGTCGCCTTCTCTTATATCAGCGGGCAGGACGTCCCAGGTATAGGTTTCGACCTCGAGATGCGGCGCCATCGCGCGCGCACGGCAGGCCGCCAGCAATTCCGCGAGTTGCTGCTGCGTAGACTGCAACACGCCGTAGTCGGCGCGGAACAACGGCACATGGCAATGCACGCGCCATTCGCCGGACGCCCCGCCGCTGCGATGCGCCGCGATCGCATCGGGCAGATCGGTATAGCGCGCGAGACTGCCTTCGCCATCGGCAACGGTTTGATGCAGGTAGATTCCGTCGTCGAAGGATTGCAGCAGCTCGATGGCGCGGGCATCGACCGTCGGCACACGCAGCGCCGAGCTGAGCTGGATCTTCGGCACGCGAATGCCCGCCGCATCGAGGCGCGCAACGCACTCCGTCGGATCCTCGAACTCCACCGCTGCGTGGCACACATCGAGGCAGACGCCGAGGTGACGGCGCATCACCGCTTCGGCTTGCGCCGGTGGAACATCCGCAAGACGCGCAAAGACGCCGATGGAAGACCGCGCGAACAGCCGCCCGTTGAAGAACGAGATTGCCTCCTCGATCGTCTCGATGAAGCAGCAGGGCTCGGGCTCCAGCGCAAGAACGATGGATTTGCTGCTATCGCGTGAAAGCGCGTGCAGATGTGCCGCATGACGGAGCAACATCTGCACCATGGCATCGATGTCCGCGTCGGACTTGATGACGTCCTTGAATGCACCGGGGACCGTGCTGATGCTGCCTTCGACGCCCTCAGGGAGCAGCCCCGCCAGAATATCGGCCACGCGGTTCGTGAATTGCAGCCGGGCTTCGGTCCGCCAATCGGGCTCGTACACCTGTTCCTTCACGCGCGTAGCGTGGAAGGCCCCATAGGGGAACGCATTGACCGTAAAGACGTAGAGGTCTGCTTCGCGCAGAAAGCGCTGCAGCTCCTGGTGTGCGAGCGGAGAAGCGAGCGCTTCGGCGGCCGCCGCCGAAAGGCGCAAACCCATCCCCATCGGCGCGCCCGCACTCACACGGGCCTTGATCCCAGGCACATGCTTGCGCAGGGCAGCGAAGATCTCGGCCCAGCTCTCACCTGCATGAATGTTTGTGCAGTAGGTGAGATGCGGCGATCCTGGCAGGGCGAGCTTCATCAGCTTCCATCCCGCGGACGCAGCCACTCGATTGCATCATCGAGCAGCCCGTGGTCCATCGCATGCACATCGACGCTTGTGCCGAGGCTCTTTAATAGCGTGATGGTCAGCTCGCCGCCGAGATGCTCACGGAACTCCTCAAGCCCGGCGAGCACCAGACGCTGACCGTCGCTTTCCCGCCGCGCATCACATGCCGGATGCCAGAGATTGAACCCGAGCCTCTCCAGCAGCGCACGCACCCGCTCATCCCCACCGGGAGGCATCAATCCCGCCAGCACCGAGTAACGCGTGTCGATGGCAATACCGATCGCGACCGCCTCTCCGTGCCGTAGCTCGTAATTCGACAGTGCTTCCAGCTTGTGCGCGGACCAATGGCCGAAGTCGAGCGGCCGTCCGCTGCCGCGCTCGAACGGATCGCCACCGGTCGAAATCTGGCGCATGTGTAGCAGCGCACAATGACGGATCAGACGATCGAGCGGCTCGGAGGCAAAGAGCGCCAGCGCTTCCGCCTTCTCTTCGAGCCAGTCGAAAAACGCCCCATCCCGGATCAAAGCGACCTTGACGGCCTCGGCCATGCCCGCGCGCTTGTCGCGTCCCGGCAGCACGTCGATGAAGGCCGAATCGTTGATCACCGCGACCGGCGGCACGAACGTGCCCAGCATGTTTTTAAAGCCGAACGCGTTGACGCCGTTCTTCACGCCGACGCCGGAATCGTTCTGCGCGAGTACGGTCGTGGGAATACGGATATGGCGGATGCCGCGATGGGTGGTCGCGGCCACGTACCCCACGAGATCGAGAAACGCCCCGCCGCCGACGGCGACCACGTATGCATGGCGGTCCATGCCGTACGACACGAGCTTGTGCTGCAGGCGCTCGACGATCTGCGGATCGTTCTTGCAGCGCTCGCCCCCCTCGATAACCTCGACGGGTCCTGCGAGCTCCATTGTGTCGCCCTGCGAGGTCACATAGGCTGCAATCCGCCGGGGCAAATCCGGCATTTCACGAATGGGGCCTTCGTCGACTAAAAAAACCACCCGCCGGCGCCGGCCATTGGCGGATTGCCCCATGGCCTCGGAAAAAATGTGGTTAGCATCTGAGAAAACATCGCGCGTGAAATAGACGGGAAATTCATATGGCACTGAAAAACGCTGAATAAACGTACGTCCGTCTGCGCATTCCACTTTCGAAAGTGCGTCTCTCACCGAACTAGCCACGTGCGCCGCTTCCTTTTTTGCCCTGCCGTCGCAGAGATATTCATGCCCGAACGATTTCCCAAATCTGCTGTCACATCTTCCCTCCCGACCGCGAAGACATGCCCTGTGGACGGTCTGCGTGGGGGGTGACGTCACCCGATCATGCGCGGATCAGGGGAGGCAAGCAACGGTTTTGCTAGGAATTTCAGGCGCGCCGCCGGCAAACCGCCCGCCAAGGGAAAAAGTGGAAAATTTGACCGGGAAGATAGGGTAAAAATCCATGCCTCATTAGGCAAAATGGGGCGGATCTTAAGCAATTCAGCCCTACATCCATTGCCGGGCCGATTTTCATTCATTAGCGTCCAAAGGGCGCACCTAAGCTGGTCTGCATCAGAGCATGCTGCTGCAAATGCGCAACGCGTAAAAACGTCGCCGGGGCGACGGAAATCACCGGCCGCCACACGACAATTGAGAATGGGAGAACGCTCTATGGGAATGCGGTTGTTGCATGCCGCTTCGATGGGGATGGCAATGCTTGGAGCCGTAGGGGTGACAGCTGCTGTCGCTCAAACGGTGCCGACGGAGCCATCACAGGTCGCGCGGCCGCCGGGCAAGCTTCCCGGCGATCCGAAGATCGCCTTGGTCAAAATTGCTGACGGTTTCAACGATCCGGTCGGCGTCGCTTCCGCCTTTGACGGATCGGGCCGCATCTTCGTCGTCGAACGCGTGGGGCGCATCAAGGTCGTCAAGGACGGCAAGATCCTCGAGAAGCCCTTCCTCGATCTCACCAAGAACACTCCGCTTGGATCGGAAGTGCAGACCGGCTTCGTCGAGCAGGGTCTCTGGTCGGTCGCATTCCACCCCAAGTTCAAGGAGAACGGCCAATTCTTCGTCAGCTACTCGTCCTTGCCGTTCAATGGCGCACACATCATCGCGCGCTACACCGTTGATCCCAACAGCCCCGACGAAGTCACGGTCGAGCAGGCCAACAAGTCGGTCAAGGTGATCATGAACATCCCGCAGCCGTACTATAACCATTACGGCGGCGGTATCGCGTTCGGCCCCGATGGCTACCTCTACATCGGCAAGGGTGACGCCGGCTGGGAGGGCGACCCCCTCAACGCCGGTCAGGACCTTAAGGTGCTGTGGGGCAAGATCCTGCGCATCGACGTCAACACGCCGGACGATGTTGCCTACTCCATCCCGCCGACCAACCCCTTCGCGAAGGCCTATCAGGACCGCATGATGTCCCTGTTCGGCATCACCGAGGAGGGCTTCTCCAAGATCCACATGGGCGCCCGCCCGGAGATCTGGGCCTACGGTCTGCGCAACCCCTACTCGCTCGACTTCGACAAGAAGACGGGCGCGCTGTTCATCGCTGAAGTTGGTCAGAACCATTGGGAAGAGATCAACTGGCAGCCGGCAGACAGCAAGGGCGGCCAGAACTACGGCTGGAAGTTCAACATGGGCACCCACTGCCACCCGCTGACCGGGCCGAACGACAAGTGCCCGATCGTCGGTACGCTGCCCGTCGCAGAATATCCGCATCAGGAGCCCTATCCCGGTGCAGAGAAGCTGAAGGACGGCTGGGGCTGCTCCGTGATGGGCCTCGGCGTCGCCAACTATGCCGGCATGAATAACGTCTACCTGACCGGCGACTGGTGCTCGGGCCGCGTGTTCGGCACCGGCTGGGATGGCGACAAGTGGCAGATCCAGGAGCTGATGCAGACTTCGCTGCAGTTCACTTCCGGCAACCTCGATGAGGACGGCACCGTCCTCGCCGTCAACTGCGACTGCTTCTACACCGACGACAAGGGTCCGCTGGCCAACCCGCCGGGCGCACTCTGGCGCGTCGTGCCTGCCGACAAGGTACCCGCGGGTGCCGAAGTCGCCAAGACGAAGAAGTAATCGCTGACGTCTCTACAAAAGTAGGCGGGGCCCTGGCTTGAGAAGCAAGGGTCCCGCCGCTAGATTGAACACAATAAAGAGACGCTGAAGGCTGCGATCAGCCGCGATGCGTCTCATTTGGGTTCAGCCACGCGCTACCGTTTGGAAACGGGTGCCAACTCTCTTCCCGCGGATGTGCCTCATGCTCGTGCTTCCCTGCCAGCGGCAGTCACCAGCCGCACCGGCCGAAGCGCTTTAGGAAAGCTCTGCCTCCATGCCGATCAACATTCGTCGCCTTCCTGCTGTTGCTTTCATCGCCCTCACCATTGCAGTGGCTCCCGCTATTGCCGTGGAGTTCCGCAGCGCGCTCGACGATTCACCCATCGACATGGATCCCATCAAAGGCGAGGAATTCACTGACGCAGTGAAGTCCTTCCACGAATCCGGCACCAATCCTTACAACGGCGACGCCGACGCGATTGCCGCGGGCAAGGCGCTCTATAACGAGAACTGCCAAGTCTGCCACAAGCCGGACGGCTCCGGCGGCATGGGTCCGAGCCTCATCGACGACACGGTCGTCAACGCTCGCGCCAACACCGACGTCGGCATGTTCGAGGTCATTCATTCCGGCGCCGCGGGCGCGATGCGTCCGTTCTCCAAGCGCGGCATGACCCAGGACCAGATGCTGAAGATCATCGCCTATATCCACACGCTGAAGAAGTGACAGCCAGCGGAGTACGCCAACGCGCAGCGATGCATCCCCTCACCGTTCTGAACATTGTCGGCCTGACACCGGAGCTCATCGGCGACCACACTCCAAACCTGAAGCGCTTCGCCGCAGGCGGTGGCATGCGCCGCCTGCGCACGGTGACGCCCGCCGTCACCTGCTCCGCCCAGGCGACATTCCTCACCGGCCTCATGCCCGGCGAGCACGGGGCCGTAGCCAATGGCTGGTTCTTCCGCGACCTCTGCGAAATCTGGCTGTGGCGACAGTCGAACCAGCTGCTGAGCGGCGAGCGCGTGTGGGATGCCGGCAAGCGGCTCAACCCCGGCTTCACCTGCGCCAACATGTTCTGGTGGTACAATATGGCCTCCAGCGCGGATATCGGCGTCACGCCACGCCCGATCTACAAGGCCGATGGCCGCAAGCTGCCCGATTGCTACGCCCAGCCGTCAGCCCTGCGCGATGAGCTGACGGACAAGCTCGGGGCTTTCCCGCTGTTCTCCTTCTGGGGGCCGTCCACGACGATCGCGTCCTCCCGCTGGATCGCCGACGCCGCCCTGCATGTGATGCAGACGCGCAATCCAACGCTCACGCTGGTCTATCTGCCTCACCTCGATTATTGCCTGCAGCGCGTCGGACCGAACGATCCCAGCATCGCGAAGGACCTTGCCGAGATCGACGCCGTTGCCGGGAGCCTCATCGAGGCCGCGACGATATCGGGGCGCAACGTTCTGATCCTGTCGGAATACGGCATCGTCCCGGTGGACAAGCCCGTTCACATCAACCGCGTTCTGCGCGAAGCCGGTTTGCTCGCCGTGCGCGAGGAACAGGGTGGCGAATTGCTCGATCCCCCGCAGTCGCGCGCCTTCGCCGTGGCCGATCATCAGGTCGCACATGTTTACGTCACCGATCCCCGCTGTGTGCCGCAGGTGCGCGCGCTTCTGGAACGTGTCGACGGTGTTTCCGCCGTTTGGGGCGAGGACGAAAAGCGTGCCAACGGCCTTGCGCACGCGCGTTCCGGCGAGCTCGTCGCCATCGCTGAGCCGAACGCCTGGTTTACGTATTACTATTGGCTGGACGATACCCGCGCGCCCGACTTCGCCCGCTGCGTGGAGATCCACCGCAAACCCGGCTACGATCCCGTCGAGCTGTTCATCGATCCCGCCATCTCCGCACCCAAGCTGGCGGTAGGCTGGCGCCTGCTGAAGCGGAAACTGGGCTTTCGGTCGTTACTGGACGTCATTCCCCTCGACGCTACGCTCGTGCGAGGCTCCCACGGCCGCGCCGACGCGCCCGAAGCGCGCAGCCCGCTCATCATGTCGAGCGCACCGGAGTTGCTGCCCGAGGGCGTTTGTGAAGCCACAGCGGTCAAGCAGATCATGCTCGACCATGTGTTCGGACGAGAGGCGCGGTCATCCGGCTCGCCGGCGACGGCGCCATCGACACGGGTGAACCCAGCGATATGATTGATGAACTCGAGCACGTGATCCTCGTCGACATCGACGACCGGCCGCTCGGCACCGAGCGCAAGATCGAGGCTCATGTCCTGGGCAAGCTGCACCGCGCTTTCTCCGTCCTCATTCACGACGGGGAGGGGAACATGCTGTTGCAGCAGCGTGCACGCGGCAAATATCACTCCGGCGGCCTTTGGACCAACGCGTGCTGCGGGCACCCGCGCCCCGGTGAGGAAACCGTGGATGCGGCACGCCGGCGCCTGCGCGAAGAGATGGGTATCGATTGCCCGCTCGTCCCCCTCGAGACCGTCACCTATCGCGCCGACGTGGGCAACGGCCTCACGGAACACGAAGTGGTGCATTTGTTCGGCGGCTGCTGGCAGGGCGAGGTCGCGCCCGACCCGGCCGAGGTATCCGATCAGGCTTGGCGTCCGCTCGATGACGTACGCCACGCCGCTCTCGCCAACCCGGAACGCTTCACTGCCTGGTTCAAGGTCTACCTCAATCGCGACACCGATTGGTTCGTCGCAAGCGGTACGCTCGCCTGATCTGCGTAAAATCGCAGGTGCGTCTCGCATGGCGGCTGCGCGGGATACGCCGCCATGACACGCACGTGCGGGCACACACATCGCGAGCAAGGCGGCTGCAAAAGGGATGCTCCCTTTTCTCGGCAATGGCCCGTGGGAGCGACTAAGCCTTCTTCTTTTCTTCTCTCGGCTTTTCCCGGGGCGCCGCGTTTGCCGGCGCGTCTTTCTTGAAGGTGCTCCCCGCTTCCTTGAATTTCATCGCGTGCGCATCCGCCGCCGCACCTTTTGTACCGGCGACGACCCCGAACTCCAGCGGCTCGTCCTGCGCATAGCGCTTGCCGAGCTTGTGCGCGATCTCCGCCCGCGCGGTTTCGACGCCCAGGTAGAACGCGTGCCCGGCATCCGCCCGTGTGTCGATATGCGGAAACAGCTCGAACGGATCCTGCCCCACGTGGTGGCCATCGCGGTTGTAGATGTGCACACCGTCTTCGGCGACCTCGATGCGATAGTTCGCATCGCGGATCTGGCTCGCGAGCGTTGCGATCTCCTCCGGCGTCGAGGCGAAACCCTTGCGATCCCGGATGGCCATCAAGCCGCCGCCGAAACCCTGCGGCAGCGCATTCGCTTGCTTCGCGGCATAGTATTCGCGCCGCGCGTATTCGAACTCCTTGATCGCCGTACGGCAGTGAGGGCTCACCTGCACGGCAAGCACCGCCGTGATGTTGAGCTCCGAGCAGATGCCCATCAGCAGCGCGTTGATGCCGGTCGTATCGGCGTCCGTCAGTTCTGTCAGGTTGCCGATGCCCATGAGGATCGGAATATCCGGCCGGCGCATCCGCAGATCGTAATAACGCGCGATCGAGGCGGCGAAGCCGTAATGGATGGGATCGAGGATCGGGTCGGCGTAATAGGGTCGCCCTTTTGCGATCATGATGTCGATGACGCGGTCGAGCGAAGCCATATCCGCGGCGCCCGCCGATATCAGAACCGGCGTCGCCGGTCCCTCATCGACGATCGAGATGTTCTTCTCCGACAGGCTCAACAGATAATCGGCACCCGCACGCGTGGCGCGGGACAGCTCCTCCGAATTGAAGGAATCGACACTCACCCGCGCGCCGTCCGCGTGAAGTGCCGCGATGGTCGCTTCCAGGTGCGGGAACGGGCTGTCGGGCAGGCAACCCAGATCGATGACATCGGCACCCTCCGCGCGCAGCTTGCGCGAGCGCTCGATGATCTGATCGATCGTCATCGCCGTGGCATCGACGATCTCGGCGAAGATCGTCATGTTGTACTGGCTGAGATCGGGCTTCTGCTGCGCCTGGCCGAGGTATTGCGGCAGATCGGCGATCTCGTCGGGCCCACGTTCGAAGCGCGTGCCGAAGAAATCCGATAGCCGCTCCAGGTCGCCGCGGAATCGCCCCGGCATGATGACCCGGTCGGCGCCCTCCGGCAGCTTGAGCCGTCGCTCGACGATATCCGTCGTCATCAGCGCGGCGACCTTCACGCCAACGCTCGCCACGATCGGCTCGATGGCATCGCCACCAAGCTCGTTCGCGATCCTTTTCACCCTGGGCTCTGCCAAAGAGCCGGTGACCAATACGACACGCTCAGCCATGGCCGGAGAATTCCAGCACAATTCGCGCACCGCAAGGGGCCGCACCATGGCCAGACATGAAATTGCCGGCGAACGAGCGGGCGCGCCGTTAAGCCGCGCGCGCCAACGCCACCCTTCCTGCCTGTTCCTGGCGCCGCCTTTCGAAGTTGTATACGACCACGCGCTTGCGACGGGCGCCGGAGGAACTACCCGGTCCGGTCCGGGTCGGCGCTCGGCACGTTGGAGACGAATCGTAAGCGCCAATCGGGGCTTTAGCTTCGAAAGCGGAGCAAATCGCCTCTCGCCTGCAACCGCCCCGGCAACCTTCGAGGCAGGTTCCGCGCATCGAATGCCCGAACGGCGTGTTGATTGATGTCGGAGGCGCACGACGTCTTCATCGATACACGGTCCATCACGCCCATGTGTTCATCTCTCCTTCCCAGGAGGGTTAGAGATATCGTCAGCATGTTCTCGCGGGATTATGCGATGCCGACACGCCGATTTGTGCTCGTTCTCGCCGCAGCATTGACGCTCGCGCCCTGGAGTTACGCCTTCGCCGTCGAATGGTCCGCCTACGATACCGCCCAGCTCGACGGAATGATTACGCAATGGCTCGGCAGCGGTGCGAAACGGCGCGCCCCCGCGCTAAGCGTTGCCGTAGGCATCAACGGTGAGCTCGTTTTCGTACGCGGATATGGCGAGGCGCGCCCCGGGCAGCCAGCCGACGAGCACACCGTCTACCAGATAGGCTCGCTGTCCAAGCAGTTCACCGCGGCCGCCGTACTCCGGCTGGTGGACGAGAGTGCAACATCCCGGCAACGCGATACGTCCCTCACCCTGTCTACGCCGGTGCAGGAGCTTCTGCCGGGCTTCGACGCGTGGGGCAGCGCGAATGATGGCCCGCCGGTGACGGTACGGCGTCTCCTCACCATGACCTCCGGCATCCAGAACCTGCTCCACCATCCCCCGCCAGGCTCCGATCCCTGGGGTCACATCACGGCAGCCCAGATGCTCGAGGGCCTGCGCCGCCTGCCGCCATCCACCCGCCACCGCGGCTTCGCCTACGACAATTTCAATTACTTCCTGCTGGCGCAGATCATCGAAGCCGCAGCGCAGGGCAAGACGCAGAGCTTTGCAGAGTTCGCACGTGCCGTGATGATCACGCCCCTCAAGCTGGAGGACACCGGCTTCACTTCCAATCTCGATCCGAGCCGCAACCTGCGCATGGCGACGCCGTCATGGGGAAAGACATCGCCCTATCTGCGCCGGCCTGCGTTCATGCTCTCCGAGTGGCTCAAGGGCTCCGCCGATATGGTCAGCTCCGCAGCCGACCTTTTCAGCTGGAACAAGGCCGTCATGGAGAACCGCGCTGTCAGCCCTGCGAGCCGCAACCTCATGTTCTCCAACGCCGCCCGCGTCACGATCTCCAAGTACTACGGCATGGGCTGGTTCGTGGAGCACAACGCCGGTTGGGACTGGCACACCCACACCGGTTACGTGCCCGGATTCACGGCCTCCAATGCAATCGTCAGCCATCCGCGCGATGGCACTTGGATCAGTGTGTCACTGCTCACCAATGCCGATGATGTACGCGGGCTCGAAGACCTGTCCGCCGAGATCGTGCGCGCCGCAAAACGGCATGTCCCCATAGCCCTGCTGCCCGTCGAGCGGACACCCCAATTTTCCTGCCCCATGGCTGGGCAGGCGATGGCGGCGCCCGTTCCCGTGCCTCCCCATCTGGCCTCGTCGCGCTAGCCTAGAGCCGAGTTTCCCTGCATCCTGGCGGAGCCACATCGGCCGCCGGCATTTCATCCGCAGGCTGCCTTTTCTTCCCGTCCCGAATTGCATTTCGGCGGCGGGTCGCCTCGCTTAAAATCATCCGCAGCGCTACGACCGACCCCCAACAATCGATCGGATGGAGCCCTCCCTCGGGCCCTTGTGGCGTTTTCAGGCGTCCGGTTGGCAACAATCGCGGCGCCTCTTTTTTGGCCGTGGCGTAGTGCTTGCCTGCGCCGCCACCCGGCTACTCGGCGACCACCGTCAGCACACCCCTCATCCCGTCATGACCCATGCCGCAATAGAGCATGCAGCGCACCGGGTAGCTTCCGGACTTGTCGAACACGTGGCTCACCTGCGTGACCTCACCCGGCACGATGGTCTTCTCGACCACTACGGCTCCGGCCTCGTCATAGATCGTAAAGCCGTGGCTGACGTCGCTCGACGTGATGTTGAACGTGATCTGTTGACCGGCCGGCACTTTCTTCGGTGAAAGCTTCCAGTTCCACTGACTGGCTTTCACCTCGACGGCAACGTCACCCGCAGCCGCGGCGCGCCCGATCCACTGTCCGTGCGTGATGCAGCTCCAGAGAAGCAGCGTACCTGCCGTCCCCAGCGCTGCCGCACCCACATGGCGATAGTTGATCCAATCGCCATTCCAGAACCGCCGCGCGCGTGCCCACATCGACTTCGCATCATTCCATATCGCCATCGCACCTCTCCTTTCTGACCGACAAGAGGTCTCGACGGTGGATGCTTCATGCGAAGCGGACAACATGAGATGCGCGCATAGGCATCAATTGTCGGTGACACGCTAGCGCTGCACCGATGGAGCCATCAGGCCCCACGATGGCCGATAGGCAGCGAGTGGCAATCCGTCCGCGGAAGAAGGCGGCGTGCGTGCACAAAACACGCGACCAGGCAGCGCCGGGAAGCAAGCGCATCGCGCGGGGCGGTCCCCGAGACAACCGACAGATCGGTGGTCCCGGATTGCATGGAGCCGCCCCGCGCAGATCGAAACCGACGGCACTGCGCCGCGGTAAAAGCGTGCCGTTACTTCTTCTTGCGTGGATCGTCTTCCGGATTGATGTAGACGAGGTCGAACGGCCCCACCGCCGAAACCTGGATGATCGTTTCCTCATTCGCCGTCCAGACGTAGTGCGCGTGATTGGCGGGCAGAGCGAGCATGCCGCCAGCCTTGAGCATCTTGCCTTTCGTCAGATCGGCTTTCGGGCCCATGCCGCTCCCCATCGCGCCGGTCAGCACGGTCACGGTCTCGAAGCCCGGATGGGTGTGGGGCGGAACGACGTAGTTTGGCGGAAACTTGATGCGCAGGATGAAGAGCCCCGGCTTATCGGGATCGCCATGCAGAAGTGCCGTCTGGCCCCCGTTCGGAAAAGCCGGATCGTCACGGAAGACGATCTCGTCCGGCGCCAGCTCCTTCATTCCGTCGTTGACGGCGTCATGAGCGAGCACCGACCCTGCCATCGCCAGCATGGCTGCAACAAGAAGTTTGCGTTTCATAGGTTTCTCCTGGTGTGAAGTTCATCTTGATCGCGGGCGAGGGGTCGCCGGGGAACGGTGCCGGGCGCGCCGAACGGCCCGCCGGCGTCGACGGGGCTGCGGGCGCACAAAGGATCGCTGTCCCATCGGGGTTGCCAGACTGGGCGTCGGTGCTGTGTTCGGCGCCGGACCATCGACTGAAAGCGAGCGTCGTGGTCACCATCGTGGCAGCGCCAATCACCACGAAGAGCAGCGGAAGGATGGCCTCCCGTTTCCAGCCGTAGCGCCGAGAGGCCTCCGTTTCTTCGCTGCGCCGGATTTGCCATGGGCTCCGTTTCGGCTGCGCTCTGTCCATGCTGAAAGCCCCCGGATGCTCGCTCGGACGAAGCATCCATCCCGGCATCGGCCGCAGCAACGGCGTTTCCCCCGGCGTGCCTTGGGCAATTTTCCTGACGTTCGTGCCGGCCCCTTCACAGTGCCGGTCGCTGCCCCTAGCCTGCAGAAAAAGCGGCTAGGCGAGGTAGCCCATGGATCTGAAGTGGCTGCTGGTGAGACGGATCGCAGCGGTGGCGCTGGCGTGCCTAGCCGCCGGCGCGGCGCTCGCGATGTACCAGAGCGCATTGAAAGCGAAGCAGCGCAACGCCGAGCTTGCACACCTCGTCGGCCGTCAGCTCGATCTCCAGCTCTCCCGCATCGGCCGCTCGACGGAAATTCCCGCCAACTTCCCCGATTGGGATCTCGTCACCAGTCTGGTTCTTGAGCCGGGGCAATGTGTCGAGCTGATCGGCGAGGACGGCGCCACAAAGCGATTGAACTGCGCCGGCCTCGACGCGCGGGCGGTAAGCGCGCCGCGCTGGTTCGCCTGGCCGTACCGATCCTTTATCAACGACAGGCTGTCGGCGGCGCGGCCGATCTCCTATCGGAGCGTCCCCCATGGCACGGTCGTCGCCCATTACGACCCCCTCGCAACCGCGAGCGAGGCCTGGTTCACCATCGCGCCATTGCTGGGCTTCGCGGCAGGGTTGGTCGGTATGCTTTGTCTCGTGACCTACTTCGTCATCAATCGAGCGTTGCGGCCGACGACGCAGATCCTCGGCGGGCTCAATCGGCTGGCACAGGGCGACCTGACCCTTCGGCTTCCACCGTTTCAACTGCGCGAGCTCAATCGTATCAGCCAGGTATTTAACGCCCTCTCGGAGGATCTCAGCAAGGCGACGTCGGAACGTAGCGAGCTGGCGCGCAGGCTTGTGGACGCCCAAGAACAAGAGCGGCGGCACATCGCCCGCGAGTTGCACGATGAGATTGCCCAGAAGCTGAGCGCCCTCAATGCCCATGCCGCTTGCCTGCGCACCCGCGCCCAGCGCGAATCGCCTGTCCTTGTCGAGGAAGCGCGAGCTTTGGAAACGATGACGTCCGACGTGATGCTGACACTTCGGCGGACCCTCATCTACCTTCGGCCGCAGGAAATCGACGACCTTGGCCTGCTCCAGAGCCTGGAAGCCCTCGTAGCCCAGCACAACAAGACGGCCCACGGGCGCACCGAATATACGATCGAGACGTCAGGTCCCGTCGAGAAGCTGCGGGCGGAGACGAGTGCACACGTCTACCGCATCGTGCAGGAGGCCCTGACCAACGCTGCGAAGCACGCCAATGCACGTACCGTGCGGGTTCTGTTGAGCCGGAACACCGGCAGTGTGCACGAGACGATCCGGCTGTCGGTCATCGATGACGGGGTCGGCGCGCGCGCTTCGGAAAAACCCTCCCCGCCGGCGGGCGCAGGCCTGATCGGCATGCGCGAGCGGGTCATGGCGCTGAGCGGGAGTTTCTCCGCCGGCCCGCTGCCCCGCGGCGGCTTCGGACTGGAAGTCGAATTCCCCACCTTGCTGCAGGGGGCGTGATGGGCGCGAGGATCCGCGTGTTGTTGGTCGATGACCATGCCGTCGTGCGCCACGGCTATTGCCGGTTGATCGAAATGCACCCCGATATCGATGTCGTCGCGGAGGCCGAGGACGCTCCATCCGCCTATCAGGCTTTCAAGGAATGCAAGCCCGACGTCGTCGTCGTCGACATCTCGATGCCCGGACGCGGCGGCATCGACCTCGTCCGTCAGATTCGCCAGCTCGACAGCGATGCACGCATCCTGATGTTCACGATGCACGCCAGCGCCACATACGCACAGCAGGCGTTCCGCGCCGGCGCGCGTGGGTACGTTACGAAGAGCAGTCCTCCCGATGTGCTCGTCAGCGCCATCCGCAACCTTTTTGCCGGCCGTCCCGCACTCTGCTCGGAGATCAACGAGGCAATCGCCACCAGCCGGCTCATGAGCGACGCATCCCCCGTGGATGAGCTTTCCCCGCGCGAGTTCGAGATCCTGCGTATGATCCTCGAAGCCAAGTCGACCGAGGAAATTGCGACAGCATTCAACCTTAGCCCCAAGACGGTCGCGAACTATCACTATGAGATAAAGTCGAAGCTCCGCGTGCGGTCCGACATCGAGCTCGTCTACCTGTGCATCCGGCAAGGCCTCGTCGAGCCGGTCGCCGCCGCCGGGATCTAGGCGGCAAGACTTCGGTTTCCGACGGTCCTTTCCGCTTCGAAACCGGCGCCAACGGCGCGTGGGAGAGGACGAAAAGGGCGACCGGGGCATCGAACGTGGCCCTGCGCCTGCCTGCAACGCCTTTGTCACAAAATCCGTGCGTCCGGGAGGTATTGTGCTCCGGGGGCGACTACACTAATCCGACAGGCCTGCGGGGTATCGCTGAGGAGCAATGCCCTAGGGCCCTGTTTGCTTTGGGAGATGCGAATTGGAAGGTGTCCTCATCATCGGCGCCGGCGCCGCTGGGTCTGTCACCGCGCAGAAGTGCGCGATGAACCGCGACGTCTTTAAGCGGATTCACCTGGCCTCGCGCCGCCTGTCGAGCTGCGAAGCCGTGGCCAAGCGCTGCGTGACGCCCATCGAGATCAGCCAGGTGGACGCCGACAACGTCGCCGAGACGGTGGCGCTGATCAACCGCGTCAAACCCGACCTCGTCATCAACATGGCGCTCCCCTACCAGGATCTGCCAATCATGGACGCCTGCCTGGAAGCCGGCGTTCACTACATGGATACGGCCAACTATGAGCCGCGCGACGTCGCCAAGTTCGAATACTCCTGGCAGTGGAAATACCAGGACCGCTATGCCGACAAAGGCATCATGGCGATCCTCGGCTGCGGGTTCGACCCCGGTCAGTCGAACATCTATTGCGCCTACGCGCAGGAATTCCTGTTCGACACCATCGAGACGATCGACATCATCGATTGCAACGACGGCAGCCACGGCAAAGCGTTCGCCACCAATTTCAACCCGGAGATCAACCTGCGCGAGGTGACGCAGCGCGGCAAATACTGGAAGGATGGCAAGTGGATCGATATCGACCCGCTCTCCATCTCGACCATGATCGACTACCCGGAAGTCGGCCCGCGCAAGTCCTACCTGATCTATCACGAGGAGGAGGAAAGCCTCGTCGAGAACATCAAGGGGCTGAAGCAGATCCGCTTCTGGATGACCTTCTCCGACAACTACATCAAGCACCTCGAGGTGCTGCAGAACGTCGGCATGACGCGCATCGATCCCGTCATGTACAAGGGCCATCCCGTCATCCCGATGGAGTTCCTGAAGGAGCTGCTGCCGCCGCCGTCGTCGCTCGGCGAGGGCTACACCGGCCGCACGTCCATCGGTTGCATCTTCACTGGCACCAAAGACGGCAAGCCCAAGCGCGCCATGATTTATAACGTCTGCCACCACGAGCATGCGTTCAAGGAAACCGGCGCGCAGGCGGTGTCCTACACCACGGGCGTGCCCCCGGTCGTCGGTGCGATGATGCTGTTCAACGGCTCATGGAAGAAGCCGGGCGGTGTCTATAACGTCGAGCAGCTTCCGCCCAAGCCCTTCATGGACGAGATCGGCAAGCAAGGCCTGCCCTGGCACCTGCGCGAGCTGGAGCCGGGCGAGCAGGGCGATCTGTTCGCCGTGAAGACCTGAGACACGCGCCCGTGCGATCGATCCGGCTTGCAGCGAAAGGGTGGCCCGTGCCACCCTTTTTGCATGTTTTAAGTCTAAGCCGTCGACATCGGCGCCGGGCATCGAGTAACGGGGGAGTGCATGTTGACACGCACCGCGCAACCGGAGGCCGAGGCGCCCCCGGCCGGCTCCCCGCGGCGCCACGTGGTCATCACCGTCCACGGCACGAACAGCCAGCACCCCGACGATGAAGGCGATCGCTGGTGGCAGAAAGGCTCCCCTTTCGCCGCCGAGCTCGAAGCCGCCTTCACCAAGCGATCCGGACCGGAAATCGAAATCTTGCCGCTGCATTGGTCCGGCCTCAACTCAGATTACGGACGCCTGCACGGCGCGGTGCAACTCGCCAGAACGGTGCGCAGCCTGGAAAAGGCGGGCACCCCATATTCCATCATCGCGCACAGTCACGGCGGCAACGTCACGCTCGAGGCGCTCGCCCAGCTTCCGCCGTCGAACCTGCGCGGCGGCGTGGTGACGTTCGGCACGCCCTTCTTCACGCGCCGCCTCAAGACGGTGCCGTGGCTGATCGCCCTTTTCCAGACCGTCATGGGCCTCGTCATCGCGCCCATCATGATCTGGTATCTGGTGACGATCCTCGGCGGCGACACGAACAAGGTGCTCGAAACCATCGTCTTTTTCGGCGGTCTCCTCCTCTTTGCAGCATGGAGCGCTTCGCGCGGACTGCGCACGCTGCTCTGGCGACACCGCGCGCGTCTCCGGTGCGGCCGCGGCATCCGGCCGGGCCAGTGGCTCGTCATTCACAGCCCGCGCGATGAAGCGATGCGCCTGCTCGAAACCGCCGCCGCCATCTCGCCCCAGTATGTCACTGTCGCCGCCGCGACGCGGTCGTTGACGGCGTTCGCGCGCCTCGCCGGCGTGATTGGCACCGCGCTCTTCTTCGTTGCGACCGCGGGTTACTTCTTCACCCCGATCATCGAGAAGCTGCGTGCCGGAGCCTATGGCCTCGCCACAGCGGCCGACTTCACCTTCATTTTGCTGGTCCCCATCGTCTACGGCCTCATCTTCGGCGCCGTATGGCTCATCGCACGGGCGGGCGGCGCCTGGCTCTGGGCCAAAACGCTAACGGCCGCCATCCACGGCGGCGTCGTCGGCGCGGCCTACGGTGGCGACGCAGCCTACGTGCTCAAAGGCGTCGGACACTTTCCGCCTTACATCACCGAGCTCAGCGAGGCGCGCATCGAAGCCGTCAACCTCGGCGGCATCGATGACGAAGCGATCTTCGTCGCCGCCCACAAGCTCTATTCGGCGGTCGTCGCGTCCGACGCCCCCGACGGCGGCTTCGCCGATCCCGACGCCATGTGGAAGCACCTGAGCGATGCGCTCTACCATAACGCCTACATGCGCGATTCCCGCGTCGTCGATACGGTCTGCGACCATCTGATGACGATGCGGGGCGCTTAGCCGCGCTCCACAGCCGCGCGCGCGAAACGCCCTACTTTCAACCGCACACCGCGGATGCCATATACCGGCGTCTCGCTCCGTTCGCCCATTGGCTCCAAGGACCACGCCGCCATGCTCCCGAAGCTGCCCCAATCCATGGCTACGCCCGCCTACGTCCTCGACGTCGCCGCCCTGAAGCGCAACCTCGAGACCGTCGCGCGCATCAAGCGCGAGTCCGGCGCCAGGATCCTGCTCGCCACCAAGGCGTGGGCCATGCCCGACGCCTTCCCGCTGATGCGCGATGTGCTCGACGGCTCGACCGCCAGTGGCGAATATGAAGCCCGCATGGGACGGGAGGATTTCGGCAAGGAGGTGCACGTCTACGCGCCAGCGTACTCGCCCGGCGAGGTGGAGCGCCTGACGGCCTATGCCGACCACATCTATTTCAACTCGCCCGAGCAGATCGCGCGTTTCGGTGCGATTGCGAAAGCCGCAGGCGCAAAAATCGGCGTGCGCATCAATCCCGGCTATTCGAACGCGACGCTCGGCGGCGCGCTCTACGATCCGTGCGCGCCATGCTCGCGCTTCGGTACGACGCGCCAGCAGATCGACGAACTCCCCTGGAACGACATCGATATCTTCCATGCTCACGCGCTCTGCGAGAGCATGGCCGATGGCTCGGTCGGGCACATCGAGCACATCGCGCGCGAGTTCGCGCCCTATATCCGCAAGGTCAAGGCGGTGAACTTCGGCGGCGGCCACTTCATCAACAAGCCCGGCTACGACGTCGACAAACTGATCGCGGCCATCAAGGCGTTCCGCAGCGAGTTCGGCGTGGAGGTGTTCCTGGAGCCGGGCGGCGGCATCGTCGTCGATGCGGGCTATCTCGTCTCGACCGTGATCGGGCTGCACTGGAACGAGCGCAACCTGGCCATCCTCGACACATCTGCGAGCTGCCATATGCCCGACGTGCTGGAGGTGCCCTATACACCGGCCATCATCGGCACCGTGGCGCCGGGTGTCGATGCGCACACCTATGTGCTCGGCGGCAAAACATGCATGACGGGCGACGTCATCGGTGAATACTCGTTCCCCGAGCCGCTCAAGGTCGGCAGCCGCATCGTCTTCACCGACATGATGCAATACTCGTTCGTCAAGAACACCACCTTCAACGGCACGCCCCGGCCCGATCTCGCCATCCTCGACGAGGACGGCAACTACCGCGTCGTGCGCTCGTTCGGCTACGAGGACTATCGCAGTCAGCTCGGCAGCGACTGATCGCTCCGCTGGCCGCCGCAGGAGATTTCTTCCAGCCTGCGCACCTCTTCCCCGGAACGAACCTCTCACCAGGGATTTGCGGGCCTTCATCGAACGTCCGCGCCGCAAAAAGGCTTTTTTACCCCTTCAGCCTCTTATAGCGGGTGTCGCCTGGACCGCGATCGCTTCGGACCCTGTCAGCCCGAAGCGTGAATCACGCCGAGCGGGATGAGGGAACGCATGAAGCCGCTGGTCGATCCGCGGGACGGCGACGTCGAGGACGATGCCTCGAGCACCAAAGCGAATTCGCTCTTGACCATGGCAGGAAGTCTCCTGGGCGAGATCAGCCTCGCCAAGCTGATCACCGCCTGGCTGATCTTATTTATCGTGCCCGCCGTCATCATCGGCCTTACGCCGCTCGTGACATCCGCCTGGCTCGGCAAGCTCGCCGGCCAGATCACGCCGGCTATGGGCATCGTACCGGTTGCTGTCTTCTTGGCTGTGGGGGTGCTCGGCTGGCTGTTCGGCAAGCGGCTCTTCCGCCTCGCCGAGAGCAGCTTCTGGTCCCTCAACGCTCTCGTCGTCGAGCCTGTCTATACGATGGGTCGCGAGGCTGTGCGCCACCTCGCCGAGCGCGCGCTGCCGGAGGATGCCGAAGCCCGCCGCCGGGAGCGTGCGCGCGCGTGGGGCGCCCTGGCTTCGGGAATACTCATTTCCGGCGTAGCACTGCTGGTCCTGCTCGGAATATGGCCCTCCACCCGCTGGATCGGCACCATCGGCGACCTGGCCGCACCCGCACACCTTGCGTGGATCGCGCTCGCCAATACGGTCTTCGTCGTCAGCGCCTATCTCGCCGTTGCGGCGCTCGCCTGGGGTATAGACGATGCACTGATGGCACAACCCCGCGATCTCCAGACCTTCGCGGGTCCGGCGCGGAATGGCCGAACTTGGCGCATCGCACATCTTTCCGACATTCACGCCGTAGGCGAGCGCTACGGCTTCCGCATCGAGAGCGGACGCTCCGGTCCGCAGGGGGATGGCCGGCTCCGCCGACTGCTGCAGTTGCTCGAGGCGAGCCACGAAGCGGACCCGCTCGATCTGGTCTTGATCACCGGAGACGCAACGGATGCCGGGCGGTCGACCGAATGGGCGGAATTCCTCGACGCCCTCGCGGCGCATCCCACGCTCGCCGAGCGCGTGCTCGTCTTGCCCGGAAATCACGACATCAACATCGTCGATCGCGCAAATCCGGCCCGCCTGGACCTTTCCATCGGTCCCAATAGCCGGCTGCGGAAGATACGCACCCTTTCCGCGATCGATGCGATCCAGGGCGACCGCGTGCGGGTGGTCGATCGCAAACGGGGCTGCATCGGCGAAACGCTCAGGTCGTTTCTGCAGCCACACACCGCGGAACTGAAGAAATTTGCGAGCGCCGGGCGGCCGATGCTGTCGCCCCTGGCGACGGATCTATGGAACGAAGTCTTCCCGATGGTGCTGCCGCCAGCCGATGAGAACGGCTTGGGCATCATCCTCCTGAACAGCAACGCGGATTCGCACTTCTCCTTCACGAACGCATTGGGGCTCGTCTCTGTCGAGCAAGCCACCGCGATAGACGCCGTCTTCACACGGTATCCGAAGGCCTGCTGGCTCATCGGCCTGCACCATCACCCGGTGGAGTACCCTCGCCGGGCGAAGGTTCTCTCTGAGCGCATAGGAACGACCCTCGTCAACGGCAACTGGTTCTTGCGCCGCCTTGTTTCGATGGCCGATCGCGTGATCCTGATGCACGGTCATCGCCACATCGATTGGATCGGCGAGTGCGGTGGCCTCACCATAGTGTCCGCCCCGTCGCCGGTCATGGAGTCGCGTAACGGCGACGCCAGCTATTTCTACATCCACACGCTTGAGATCGGCGCCGACAATTCCCTGAAACTGCACGCACCGCAGCGCATCGATGTGCCCGGAGAGCCTCAGGGCGCGATAACGATACCGCCGCCCGGCGCGAATGAGAGGACAAGCTAAATCGCCGGCGAGGATCGTCGTCCAGTTCCTGATCGGCAGCTACCTTGAGCCGCCGCTGTCGGGAAGCGCACTGTCGATATCACCGCTTCTCGTTGTATTCTCTGTCTTCTTCGCCGCCCTGCTGTGGGACATCCCTGGCACCTTCATTGGCGTTCCCGTAGCGATCGCTATCCTGACAATTCTCGAGCAGTACCCCGCAACGGCATGGATATCGCAGCTGCTGTCGAGCGCTCCACCATACCCTGATCGACCGCACGGGCCGTAGCTGCCGAGTTCGCCGCAAGCGATGGTCTGCAACACCTCGACCTGCAATCGGCAAAAGCCTTGAGCAGTAGCCGAGCGTCGTGATCTCCCGCACGCCCGCTAGGTAGCTGCGCGCCGCGGCGACTCTGCGCAAACAACGAGACCGCTTGCCGACGACATCGCGCGACGCTCCCGGGTTTCGGCGCGGATATCGCGGATATGATGTGCACGGACGCTTTGTGACATTTTTGCTGAGCAGCGAAAGTATTTAATACTCCACGAGTATACTTTATTGCGAGCATTAGCCACCCGTGCAAACTTCGCGGCCGTTTGTGTAGCGGAGTGAGTGTGGTGGGTGTGAGTAAGCGTACGGTGGTGGCAGCGCTGGTTCTGGCAGGCTGCGCGTCAGAAGGAACGGCTCAAGAGGCAGCGGAAATTTCATTGCCGCCGGTCACAGTCTCAACGACGGCTAAGGCGAAGGCGGCCAAAAAAGCCAACGCCGCGAAAAAAGCCCCGACAGCTCAGGCGGCAACGGCCGCTCCGACCCCGGCAGCAGCGGCCACTTCGGCGGCGCCCTCCAATGGGCCTCCCGCGAATGCCACGATGACGGCTTCCGGCAACGCCATCGGTGCGTCATCCGCCAGCGCCAATGCCGTCCGCGCGGCGGCACCCAACGCCACCGTCGTGTTAGAGGGCGCGCAGCTCCAGCAATACAATCATCTGAGCGTCGGCGATGTGGTGCGTCGTCTGCCCGGCGTGACTTTCCCGGGCGTGAACCGATCCCGCGATATCAAGCTGCGTGGCATCGGCAAGGAATACACTCAGGTCCTGCTCGATGGGCGCCCCCTGATGGATGGCGACTCCAGCCGTAGCATGGAGGTCGACCGCATCCCGGCTTCCTTCGTCGAGCGCATTGAGATCACGCGCAGCCCGCTCGCGAGCATGAATTCCCAGGGCGCCGCGGGCACCGTCAACATCATCACCCGCCGCTCCTTTGGGCCATCCGGTGGCCAGCTCACGATGGGCGTGGGCACAATCAAGGACAACGGCAAGCCCGGCGAATTCTCCGGTTGGCAGGGCGGCACGAGCGGCCCGCTGCGCTATTTCATTGCCGGCGGCTATCAGCGGCGCCTCGTGCAGGAAAGCGCTTCCGAGCTGACTTACGGCTTAAACGGCACCACACCCAATCGCGGACAGATCAGCCCGCAGCATCGCAAATTCGACGAATATACGTTCCTGTCCCGCTTCGAGCTCGCCATCGACCCGGCGAACACTGTCGTTTTCTCGCCGAGCTACCTGAAGACGACCGAGAACCGCGACCAGCACACCCGTCGCCTGAACGCTAAGCAGACCTTCGTGGACCGCGACACGCACGAGCTCCGCGAACGCGTACGCGAGACCTACGGCGGGCAGGCCGAGTGGCTGCACAATTTCACCTCGCTGACGAGCTCGCGCGTCTTCTTCGATTATCAGCGCGGACGCGAAGATACCTCCCGCCGGTCTTGGCGCACCGAATACACCGCCCCTGGCGTCATCAAAGGCTCGCCGAACAGTCCGCAAGACCCTCGTTTCGTACCAATCGACCTGGAGCGCATCGCGTCAGGCGGAACCATCACGAGCACGATGTCAGGACATACCGTCGAGGCGGGCATAGGCTGGGCCCAAACCTCGCGCGGGGAAAGCGAGGTACGCGGAGCCGCCAACACGCCGTATCAAAGCCGCAACTATGACATTACGGAAGACATCTACTACGCTTACGTCAGCGATAGTTTTTCTGTTCTCGGCAACGACCTGCTGACGTTGGGCCTGCGTCTCGAGCACAGCGTGACTGAGACGGTCGACTTCACCAGAACCCAATCCGAGATTGACGCAACTGAGCTTAATCCCAGCATTCAGTATCGCCTCTCTCCCGCCGAGAATGTCGACCTCCGCGTGGGCATCGCGCGCACGCTGCGTCGCCCGGACCTGCGCGACCTTACCCCGACGATGGTTCTCAACGGCGGCTCGATGTCCGACCCCGACACGCGCGGCAATCCAGCCACCAGTCCCGAAAAGATCTGGGGTCTCGACGTCGGCGGGGACGTGTTCCTGTTCAACCGGATGGGTCTTCTTTCGGCAAACTTCTTCGCGCGCTCTTTCGAGGACAAGATCGAGGCACTTCTTTCGCGCAATCCCGCCGACAACACGCGCTGGATAGCCACGCCGCGCAATGCGGGCGATGGAGAGCTTTACGGCCTGGAGGTCGAAGGGCGCTTGCCGATGGCGCTCGTTGGCATCCCGGATCTGACCCTTTGGGCAAACGCCACGACGATGACGTCGGAGCTGAAGGACAGCCAGACCGGACAGAAGCGCCGTTTCGCCGACCAGCCGGATCTCATCACCAATGTCGGTGTCGACTACTATGTGCCTCTCTGGGCGACCACGTTCGGCCTGGGATACAATCGCACCTATGCGTACGACCAGGACATCGAGCTGATCGGCGGAACACACCAGCTGACATCCTTCTCCGCACTCGACCGTCTCGACGCGTCAGCGCGTATTTCGCTGGACGAAGGCGTGGTGCTGACGTTGACAGCAAGCAACCTGCTGCGGCCAGCGGATGAGCGCACGCTGACCACCGTCAATTCCGCCGGCACTGTCACGGCCAGAACAGTGAGCCGTGAGCCTTCGCCGTCCGTGTTCTACAGTCGCCTATCGCTGGGTTGGTAGAACGCTGACCGTAGGGTGACGCTACCTCGCTGTACGGGCATGCGATCCACATCTTGGAGGCAATCGGAAGCGGCATTGCGCCATGTGCTCCTCGACCATCCGGTTGTGAGCGCCGTTTCCGATAGGGAGGCGGCGACCGACGCACCTGCGCGCGGTCGCCGCTGCGAAGTCCCATGTCTTGGAAGTCCCATGTCTTTGAAAATTTTACCCATCTGGGTTTGAGTTGGGATTTTCAGATGCAGGTTTGATGCACCCAACAATCGCACCTGCGGCTGTTCCCGAAAGGTGACGTTCGCGCTACGGCGGAATTGATGCGCTGTGCTCATGGGGTCGCTCGGCTGAACACCGACGAGGCTGCTGGATCCAGTCACTGCTGGCTGTGGGCGTTCTCGGTTTGGCCTCTGCCGCCTTGGAACCATTTGCCACTCGCGGCCGTTCGCAGCAGGTCCAAGATAAAGGAGCCAGCCATGAGAAGCGTGCTCATTGCGATTTTGGCGCTCGCGTCGTTTCCAGCGCTGGCCGCCGAAAAGTTGCCGGAGGCCACGCAGAGCTTCATCGACAAAGCCGCGGTCGCGAACAAGTTCGAGATCGACACGAGCGAGCTCGCGTTGAAATACGGCAAGGGCGCGGACGTGAAGTCCTTCGCCCAGCAGATGATCACCGACCACACCAAGATCGGCGAAGAATTCAAGACGACCCTCACCGCCGCGAACATCAAGCCGCCGCCGGATACTCTCGACCTCGCCCACGAGGCGAAATACGCAAAGCTGCGGCTGTTCACCACCGAAAGTGGGTTCGATCGCTCCTACGTTTCGGAGCAGCTCACGGCGCATCAGGAGGCGGTGAAGCTGTTTGGCGACTATGCCGCGAACGGGCCGACCGCAGCGGTGAAGGACTTCGCCGCCAAGACGCTGCCGACGCTTCAACATCACCTGGCGATGGTGAAAGAGCTCAACGGCAAGTACACGCAGTAGACCGACTTCGCATTCGAGACAGCCGCACGGCGCGCGCAGGCACTGACCTGCGCGCGCCCAATTTTGTGCTAATTCCCTGCTACACCGAAAGAAACCGGAACGCGGTCACGTCTTCCCGGCGACGCCGCGGTGCGATCCCAATCGGTGAGCCGATGACGTGCATCCCGTAGTCACGTGATGCGCGTTGCGCCCATTCGACGCCGGAAGACGCCCATTGCGGACCGGTACAAGGGCCGCACAAACGCGCCGGACGCCATCAGGCGTTTGCCCGCTCAAGGCGGCACCGTACAGCCGTGTAATTGCTTCCAGGGCGCGCTCCGGTGCGCCAACGAGAGGAAGAACGCATGCGGCCGCTCGATTCGAGCGCCGAACATCGTCTTTAACCCGTCAACCGTCACCGAAAAGGGTGCTCCAAGCGCCACACGGTGCAACTTCTTCCACAGCGCGGCTCGAAGCACAGCGACACGCAAACATGGTTACGGAGCGTGGCGAGCGCTTCAATTGGAACAGCGGACCTGGCACCTTGCGTTGCAAAAAGAGATGCTCCAGCCGGTCCTCGATGCTGCATCGCACATCCCGGTTTGAGAGGCGCGCGACAGCCCGCGCTTGGCCGCACGTGGTGACTTTCCCCCCACCCCGTCCTGCCAGCGGCCATCATCTCGGGGCCGACCGGGAACACGAATCGAGGTAGGCGCCGCCGCTCCACCCGGCCACGCGAGCGCCTTTTTCGGGTCACTGGCAAGCCGCCTGACCGCTGAAAATCTGCGCGTTTCGAGGGCACTCTCTCGGCCGAGGAGACAGGCGCGGAGGTGCATTCCCGCGTCCCCTGAAAGCCCGTCGTGGGGCGCGCCAGAAGCCGATCGCGACTCTCCTCGCGCCGCCCGGATTTAGTGTTCTACGTGGCTTTTGATTTTACGTTCGCGCGGCTGCGACCGCGGCTGTTTGTTCTTCGCCGGCTCGTAGCCGAGATAAAGCCACAGAGCCTGTTTGAAGCACTCCACCGTGCCGACCATGTCGAAATCTTTGAGAATGAGCGAGCGGGCCAGAATACCGTCGAGGCTTGTCGAGATCATTGTAGCGACCTCGGAGGGATCCACCGACTTCCTGAAAATGCCGGCCTCGACCCCTTCGGACACAATCCGCTGCAGAATCTCATTCTCGTGTTTATAGAAGCGATCTATCGAACGATTGACCTCGCCAATTCCGCTGTAGTCGAGACTTATTTTTATGACGTTTCGCAGCTGCCGATGCAGCGTCACGTGGACATCGAACCACGACGAGATCGAATCTGCGGCGCTTTCGTGGCTCCTGTAGCAGTGCTTTGCATACAGATTGAAAGCATCCTGCACCGCCGTTTCGACGGCTGCGCGAAAGAGGTCCGACTTGTCCTTGTAATGGTAGTAGATCATCGCGCTGTTGACGTTCGCCGCACGTCCGATGTCCTTGATTGTTACGGATGCAAAATGGCGCTTGGCGAAAAGGTCGAGCGCAATCCGAGCCAATTCATCCGGACCCGGACCAGAGGATTTGGCTGTGCGTCTTCCTCTTTTTGGTTCGGTGCGAACGCTCTTCTCGGATGCCTTGGACACGTCGGCTGTTGCCCCTTCAGAAATTCATCACTCAACTAATTACATACACCAGCGCCGGGCGGCGCTCCAAATCAAATGCGTGCGACAAAGCGAGCGTCCACGAAGCGCACATTTGCAAAATTTTTCCAGCAGAAAAATTCTGTTGACGCTGGATTTCGCGCTACGGCCGCCTCGGGCCAAACACCATGACAGGCAGGCACCTCCGCCTACCCCGAAACCCACCCCCCAGGGTGACCGAACGGGCCCGCGGAGAGGATTCCACTAGCCAATCATTAATTGTGCGATTAAATTAGTTGCCGATGGACAAGCGCCGGAGGATCGCTCCCACGCATGACCTGGGTGCGCGTTCATCAGCGAAGCTTCCCTAGCTCCCGACCCACACTGTTAGGGTCGCCCAACTACCCTCCGGCCCCAAAAGCTGGAGGGTTTTTTTATGCCGCACCGCAATAACGTGGGCTTCAAGGGGCCGAACGGCAGTCGGGCTCTCTGCTGTCCCTTCGCAAGGTCGGCACCCCGCATCCGTAAGCGTCGCCCACAGCCGGGTGCGACATTTGTAATAATTAATCGATTGATTATCGTTTGAGTGGTGCTAGGCTTTCTTCAGGGGTGGGTAGTGAGGCCCTATCCGGGCTCCGCCGCCCCCAATGAAGCCAGTTTTGGAGGAATGCCCATGGCGCAGTACATCCTGTCCGACCCGAACTTCAGCGACGGCACCCGCAAGGACGTCATCGAGAAGATCGTCGGGGAGTTCCGGGACAAACCGGGCCTGAAGCTGATCGGCTACGAGCCCGACGCAGACTTCGACCGCCTTCCCGTCGAGATTCTCGGCCGTCCCGAGGCCGTGCGCGAGGCTCTGCTCAATGCAGCCGGTCAGGCCTATCAGCACATCGACATGGAGAAGCAGCACGGCCGCCACCCGCGGATCGGCGCCGTGGACACCATCGAAATCTACCCCGCCAAGGGCATCAGCATCGAGGAGTGCCGCGAGTTCGCCGAAGAGCTCGGCAAGGAGCTGTATAAGCGTTTTGACGTGCCGATCTTCTTCACCGGCAAAAACGCCCGTCGCCCCGACCGCGAGGGCCTCACGGCCATCCGCAAGGGCAACTACGAGGGTCTGCGCGAGTCTGTTCTAACCGACCCGGACCGGGCTCCGGACCTCGGACCGGCAAAACTGCACCCGACTGCCGGCGCCACCATCGTCGGAGCTCTCGAAGAGCACGACGCCTATTTTAACGTCGTTCTCGACACCACGGACCTAGCGATCGCCAAGAAGCTGGCCAGCTACGTGCGCGGCAAGACGGGCGGCTTTACCAACATTCAGGGCGTCATCGGCCTTCCCAACACCCACCGCCGGACGGGCAAGGCTGTTACGATCGTGTCCTGCGAAGTCAGCAATCCCCTGAAGACACCGCTGCACCGCATCTATAATCTGCTGAAGGCAGAAGCAGCGCGCTACGGGGTTAACGTGCTGGCAGGACAGGTTTGCGGGACGATCGCTGCAGAGGTGTTGGTGCAGACCGCAGAATGGTACTTGCAGCTCGAGGGCATCAACGGCCCGTGGGACTACAAGAGCCAGATCCTCGAAAACCACCTGCTTGAGCTCCAAGGCTAGCCGGTACAGCAGCCGAGGACAGCACAAAGGGAA
>Ga0182749_1000762_pt1 | contig 27752 bp, 18 predicted proteins | sample eDN3rd37CKraftMG_FD_128875 | JGI IMG/M metagenome (GOLD analysis project Ga0182749, IMG submission 128875) | Enriched Miracle-Growth compost microbial communities from Emeryville, California, USA - eDNA 3rd pass 37_C Kraft MG (version 2) (version 2) ...
CGAAGCGCCGCTCGCGCTCGTCCCCACCCTCGCTTCGTCCGAGACGGATGGCATCGCGATCGCCCTGCGCCTCGGCCCCGGGCGCCTGGTACTGCAGGTGCCGGCGCTGCTGGTCGAGCAGGCGCTGACGGAAGCCGCCGGGCTGCCGGTTGCCGAGCTGGAACCGGAGCTGGCGGCGCTGCTGCTCGAAGCGCTCGCCGGCGAGCTGATGCCGGTGCTGGAGGCGGCGGCCGGGGTGCCGATCGCGATCGAGGCGGTCGGCGGGGCCGAGATCTCCGGCTTCGCGCCGGCTTTCCATTGCGCCGTCGCGGTCCGGCACGGCTTCACCGAGGTCTCACTGCCCCTCGCCGCCGATGCCGCCGCCCGCCCGGCCCTGCACCGCCTGCTCGCCGCCGCACCGGCGCTGCCGGCCGCCGGCGGCGCCCTGCCGGTGCCGCTGGCGGTCCGGATCGGCGCGGTGCGCCTGGCGCTCGCCGGGCTGCGCGGCCTCGCGCCGGGCGACGTCGTGTTCCCGGATATCGCCTGCCCGGCCGGTCAGGCTCTGGTGGTCATCGGCGAGCGCTGGACGCATGCCGCGCGGCGCGACGGCGCCGCGATCACGGTCACGGGGCCGCGGCAGCCGCTGCCCCTGGTGGATGGAGGTGGATGGATGGCGGATCCCGACAGCGATGCCGCGGCGCCGCCGGCGGAGCGGCTGGACGAGCTTCCGGTGACGCTGGTGTTCGAGCTGGGGCGCAGCGAGCTGCCGCTGGCCGCGGTGCAGGGCCTGGCCGCCGGCGCGGTCATCCCGCTCGGCCGCGATCCGGGCGAGGCGGTCGACATCATCGCCAACGGCCGCCGCATCGGCCGCGGCGAGATCGTGCGGATCGAGACCGAACTGGGCGTGCGCGTGGTGCGGCTGTTCGGCGATGAATGAGGCCCAGCCCGACGTCCTGCCGCTTCTCGGCATCGTCACTCTGGTCGGGCTGGTGCCGTTCCTGATCGTCACCCTGACCGCCTTCCTGAAGATCTCGGTGGTCATGCTGCTGCTGCGCAACGCGCTCGGCATCCAGCAGACGCCGCCGAACATGGTGCTGTACGGCATCGCCCTGATGCTGACGATCTACATCACCGGCCCGGTGATCGCCGAGATCTATGCCCGGGTCAGCGACCCGTCGCTGCGGCTGCGCAGCCTGCAGGACTGGCAGGCGGTGATCCAGTCGGCGGTGGAGCCGGTGCGCACCTATCTGATGCGCTTCACCGACCCGGCGGAGCGCGAGTTCCTGCTGTCCGCCACCGCCCGGGTCTGGCCGCAGGAGGCCAGCGCCGCGGCGACGCCGAACGATTTGGTCATCCTGATCCCGTCCTTCGTCATCTCCGAGCTGACCCGCGCCTTCGAGATCGGCTTCCTGCTGTACCTGCCCTTCATCGTCATCGACCTGATCGTCTCCGCGATCCTGATGGCGATGGGCATGATGATGGTGTCGCCGCTGGCCATCTCGGTGCCGTTCAAGCTGTTCCTGTTCGTCATGGTCGACGGCTGGTCGCGGCTGCTGCACGGCCTGATCCTGAGCTACAGCAGCTGAGGCGCCCGTGAACCAGGCGACGATCTCGCATCTGCTGCAGGAGGCGCTGACCCTGACCCTGCTGCTGTCGCTGCCGGCGCTCGCCATCGCCGCGGCGGTCGGGCTGCTGGTCGGCCTGCTGCAGGCGGTGACGCAGATCCAGGACCAGACCCTGCCGATGGCGGTCAAGGTCATCGCCGTGGTGCTGAGCCTGGTGCTGCTGGGCCCGATGCTGGTCAGCCCACTGGTCCGCTACACCGACCGCATCTTCAACGATTTCCCGTCGATCACCCGCGGTTCGATCCCGCCGCCGGAGGCCGGGCCGCGCTGATGGTCGAATCCTTCCGCCTCCTGACCGACCTGCTGGGACCGACCTTCACCGCCATCGCGGTGGCGGTGTCGCGGGCAGTCGCGCTGGGGGCGGTGCTGCCGATCTTCGCCTGGCTCGGCCTCACCGGGGTGCTGCGCAACGCCGTGATCATCGCCATCGCCCTGCCGATGGTGTCGCAGGTGACGTCGGAGCTGGCGGTGCTGGCGCCGCTGCAGCCCGGCCAGGTGCTGATGCTGGTGGCGAAGGAGGCGGTGGTCGGCGTGCTGCTGGGCGTCCTGTTCGGGCTGCCCTTCTGGGCGGTGGAGGCGGCGGGCGAGCTGATCGACATGCAGCGCGGCGTCAACGGCGCCTATCTGCTGGACCCCAATGCCTCCGGCCAGGCTTCGCCCGTCGGGACGCTGTTCGTGCTGGTGCTGCTGGCCCTGTTCTTCGCCGGCGGCGGCTTCGACGTCCTGGCCGACGCGCTGTACCGCAGCTACGCCCTGTGGCCCGTCACCGCGCTGCTGCCGCCCTTCACCGGCGAGACGCCGACGCTGCTGCTCGGCCTGCTAGACCGGGTCGTGCAGCTGGGACTGCTGCTGGCCGCGCCGCTGGTGATCGTGATGCTGCTGGCCGACATCGCGCTGGCCGTGATCGGCCGGATGGCGCCGCAGCTGAACGTCTTCGACCTGTCGCTGTCGGTGAAGTCGGCGGCGCTGGTGCTGGTGCTGCCGATCTACGCGATCTTCCTGGTGCCCTATTTCAACGACAGCCTCGGCTCGATCCACGGCGTGATCGACCTGGCGCGCACGGTGCTGCCGTGAGCCCGAGCCGGCACTTCCCGCCCCCCTTGCGCCCTGCGCCGGTTCAACCTGCCGACCGGGCAAAAGAAGGGCGCGGCGCGATGTGGTGCATCGCGCAAGCCGTTCGACGCCCCCGGTCGGCAGTTTCAACCGGCCCAGAGGGTCGCCTTGCGGCGGCCGCCTGCGGGCGCGGGCCGCTCGACCGTATGTCCCTATACGTTCTTCGCGGCCCGCGCCCTCATTCGACTCACCGCAAGGCGACGCAGGACGAAAGGGGGGCGGGAAGTGTCGGCTACTAGCGAGGACAAGAGCCTTCCCGCCAGCGCCAAGAAGCTGGCCGACGCCCGGCGCAAGGGCCAGGTGGCGCACAGCCGCGACCTGGTGACGGTGGTCGCCCTCGTCGCCGGCTTCCTTTACCTCGCGGTCGAGGGGCCGGTGATCATGGAGGCGTTCCGCGCCATCCTGACCGAGCCGATCGGCCTGACCGCCAAGCCGTTCGACCAGACCTACACCATCGTGCCGACCCTGCTGGCGCTGGCGGCCCGGATCGTGGCGCCGCTGGTGCTGGTGATCGTGGTGGCCAGCATCGTCGCCAATGTCGGCTTCCTGCGCGGCATCCCCTTCTCGCTCGACCCGATCGTGCCGCGCGGCGACAAGATCAACCCGGTCACCGGCTTCCAGCGGCTGTTCAGCCTGCGCAACCTGATCGAATTCGCCAAGTCGCTGCTGAAGGCCTGCGCCCTGCTCGGGGTGATCGGGCTGCTCGCCTTCGGGGCGCTGCGCGCCGTGCTGGTGGCGCCGCAATGCGGCCGCGACTGCCTCGGCCTGGTGCTGGTGGCGACGCTGAAGCCGGTGCTGATCGGCATCGTCGCGGTGCTGCTGGTCTTCGCCTTGGCCGACATGGCGCTGCAGCGCTGGCTGTTCCAGCGCGACCAGCGGATGACCCGCAGCGAGATGAAGCGCGAGCGCAAGGAGCAGGAGGGCGACCCGCATATCCGCAGCACCCGGCGGCAGCTGCATCGCGGCCTGGCCCGGGGCGACAGCGGGCCGGCCATGCCGACCCTCTACGTCACCGACGGCGAGGTCGTCGTCGGCATCCGTTTCGTCCCCGGCGAGACGCCGGTGCCGAGGCTGGTCAGCAAGTCGCTCAAGGGCGGCAGCCGGGACGTGCCGGTCGAGACCGCGCCCCTGCTGGCGCGGCAGCTGCACGCGACCGGCCGCGTCGGCGAAGCCGTCCCGACCGAGCATTTCGATGCCCTGGCCCGGATCCTGCTGCGGCTCGGCGCGGTGTGAGGCCTCCGCCTTCTTCCGATCCTGCCTTATGATCGGGCGACGAGAGCGGGAGGAACGCGATGGAGTCGGATGCAGCGCCGCGGCCGGTCGCGGAGATCGCCAGCTACCACGCCCATGTCTATTACGACCCGGCGGCGACCCGCGGCCGGGCGGAGCGGCTGCGCGGCTGGATCGGCGAACGCTTCCGCGTCCGCCTCGGCCGCTGGCACGATGCCAGGGTCGGGCCGCACGACCAGGCGATGTTCCAGGTCTCCTTCGCCGCCGAGCTGTTCGCGACGCTGGTGCCCTGGCTGATGCTGAACCATGGCGGCCTGAGCATCCTGGTCCATCCCAACACCAGAAACCCGCGCCGGGACCATCTGGCCGACCGGATCTGGATCGGGACGTCGCTGCCGGTGCATGGCGAGGTGCTGCCCGAGGACGGCGAGGCCGAAGGCCCGCTGGAGCCGAACACCGATCCGGACCGGCCCGCCTAGGACTGGCAGGCGGATCAGGGCGAGGCCGGGCCTCGGGGCAGGAAGGCGGCGATGATCGCCTCGGCCATGCGGATGAAGCGCGCGCTGGGGCCCTCCGCGCCGACGCTCTGCCGGCTGACCCGGGCGCCTTCCAGCAGCAGCCACAGCGTGTCGGCCAGCAGCTCCGCCTGGCTCGCGCCGGCCGCCCGGCACAGCCGCACCAGCCGGTCGCGCTGCTCGGTCTTGAAGTCTTCCACCACCCGCCGGGCGGGGTGGTCGGGCTCGATCAGCTCGACCGCCGCATTGACCATGTCGCAGCCGCGCTCGTCCGCGGCGGCGCATTCGGCGCCGAAGCGCACCCATTCATGCAGCTGGGCGACGGGGTCGCCGGGATGCCTGTCCTCGAAGCCGGCCCAGATCGCATCCGCTTCCTCGGCCAAGCGCTGCAGGCATTCGACGATCAAATCGTCCTTCGAGCCGAAGTGACGATACAGCGTCATCTTGTTGGTGCCGGCCGCCTCGGCGATCGTGTCGACGCCGACGCCCCTGTAGCCGTAGCGGTGGAACAAATCGCGGGCGGTACCCAGGATCCGATCGCGCGGCCGAAGCTCGCAATAAGGCCCCGACAGGCCTTCCACCCTTGGAGGTGTGATCGTCGTCATAGCCCTTGAATTGCCCTTGACGGTATCTTCGGTCTAGACCAATACTGTTACTTACCGGTAACACCCTAGCGAGGGCAGGTCAAGGCCTGGCCCGGCCAGCGGGTGTTGGCGGAGCCGCCAGGCTCCGCTTGACGTCGGACCGCCGGGGCGATAATCAACCACAAAGTAACTTAACTAAGAGGTTTACCATGGCCTGTGGGGCGGCCTCGGCATATTCCTGCGGCGTGCGCGACGGCGGCACGGTGCCATGTCGCCTGCCCGGCCGGGCCGCGGCGCGGGTGATCCGGCCATGGTGAGCTTCTTCATCTCGCGCCCGATCTTCGCCTCGGCGATCGCGGCGATCATGGTGCTGGCCGGCGCGATCTGCTACTTCCTGCTGCCGGTCTCGCAATTCCCCGACATCACGCCGCCGCAGGTCGTGGTCGCCGCCACTTATCCGGGCGCCAGCGCCCAGGTCGTGGCCGACACCGTGACCACGCCGCTGGAGCAGCAGATCAACGGCGTCGAGGGCATGACCTACATGTCCTCGACCAGCTCGAACGACGGCAGCTCGAACATCACCGTCACCTTCGACGTCGGCTATCCGCTCGCCATCGCCGCGGTCGATGTCCAGAACCGGGTGTCGCAGGCGGCCTCGTCGCTGCCGGCGATCGTCAACCAGGCCGGCATCACGATCAAGAAGCAGAACCCGAACTTCGTCCTGATCGTCGACCTGACCTCCCCCGACGGGTCGGTCGACCCGGTGACGTTGAGCAACTACGCCTTCCTGCAGATCGTCGATCCGATCAAGCGCCTGCCCGGCGTCGGTGACGTCCAGATCTTCGGCGAGCGGCGCTATTCGATGCGCATCTGGCTCGACCCGGACAAGCTGGCCAATCTCGGCATCACCGCGGTCGACGTGCAGAACGCGATCGCCGAGCAGAACCTGCAGGTGGCGGCCGGCAAGATCGGCCAGTCGCCGGCCCCGCCCGGCACGGCGTTCGAGATGCAGATCAACGCCACCGGCCGGCTGAGCGACCCCGGCCAGTTCGGCGACATCGTCGTCCGCAGCGACACCGCCACCGGCTCGGTGGTGCGGCTGCGCGACGTCGCCCGGATCGAGCTCGGCGCCCTGCAATACTCCTCCTCCGGCGATTTCGGCGGCCGGCCCGCGGTCGTGATCGGCGTGTTCCAGCAGCCGGGGTCGAACGCCCTGGCGCTGCAGCAGGCGGTCAAGGACAAGATGGAGGAGCTGTCCAAGCGCTTCCCGAAGGGCATCGAATACGGGATGCGCTACGACACCACGCGCTTCGTGTCGGCGGCGATGGAGGACGTGCTCGTCACGCTGCTCGAGGCGCTGATCCTGGTCGTTCTGGTGGTGTTCATCTTCCTGCAGAACTGGCGCACCACCATCATCCCGACCATCGCCATCCCGGTGTCGCTTGTGGCGACGCTGGCGATCATGGAGACGCTGGGCTTCTCGCTGAACATGCTGAGCCTGCTCGGCATGGTGCTGGCGATCGGCCTGGTCGTCGACGACGCCATCGTGGTGGTCGAGAATGTCGAGCGCCAGCTCGAAGCCGGCCTGCCGCCGCTGGCGGCGACGCGCAAGGCGATGAGCGAGGTCACCGGCCCGATCATCGCCACCACCGGCGTGCTGATGGCGGTGTTCATCCCGGTCGCCTTCATCCCCGGCGTCTCCGGCCGCCTGTACAACCAGTTCGCCCTGACCGTCGCCATCTCGGTCGGGCTGTCGGCGTTCAACTCGCTGACCCTGAGCCCGTCGCTGAGCGCCGCCTTCCTGCGCCACCGGCAGCCCAGCAGCTTCTTCGCCTTCCGCTGGTTCAACTCCGCCTTCAACTGGCTGTCCCACGCCTATGCCGCGCTGGTGCGCTGGCTGATCCGCTTCCGCTGGCCGGTGCTGGCCCTGTTCGTGGCCGGTCTGGGCGCGACCTACTGGGTCTCCACCCGGCTGGCCTCGACCTTCCTGCCGGTCGAGGACCAGGGCTATTTCTTCGTCGTCATCCAGCTGCCCGACGGCGCGTCGCTGGAGCGCACCGACGCGGTGGTGAAGAAGGCCCGCGACATCATCCAGGCCCAGCCGGGCGTCGAGGTCGTCGGCTCGATCAGCGGCTTCAACTTCCTGACCAGCGCCGCCCAGTCGAACTCCGCCGTCGAATTCGCCATCCTGACGCCCTGGGCCGAGCGCGGCCCGGACCTGAGCGCCTCGGCCATCGTCAACAGGGTCCGCGGCCAGCTGCTGCAGATCCCCGAGGCCTTCGCGCTCAGCTTCGACCCGCCGTCGATTCCCGGCATCAGCACCACCGGCGGCTTCGAATTCCAGGTCGAGGACCTGACCGGCAAGGGCGTCGCCGCCCTGAACGAGGCCACCCAGGCGGTGATCGCCGAGGCGCGCAAGCAGCCGGAGCTCGACCCGCACCAGCTGTTCACCACCTTCAGCACCTCGACCCCGCAATTCACCTACGATCTCGACCGCAACAAGGCGAAGCTGCTGGGCCTGAGCCTGCCGGACGTGTTCAACACGCTGCAGATCTTCCTCGGCTCGCTCTATGTCAACGACTTCAACCTGTTCGGCCACACCTTCCGCGTCACCATCCAGGCGGACAAGGACGCCCGCGCCACGGCCGGCGACATCTCCCGCCTCTATGTCCGCAACGCCTCGGGCGGGATGGTGCCGCTGAGCACGCTGGGCGAGCTGAAGCCGACGGTCGGGCCGGAGACGGTGCCGCGCTACAACAACTACAACTCCGCCAAGATCAACGGCGCGCCGGCGCCGGGCTACAGCTCCGGCCAGGCGATCGCGGCGATGGAGCGTGCGGCGGCCGCGGCCCTGCCGAACGATTTCGGCTATGAATGGACCGGCATCACCTTCCAGGAGCTGAAGGCGGGGTCGATCGCGGCGATCGTGTTCGGCCTGGCCATCGTCTTCGTCTTCCTGATCCTGGCGGCGCAGTACGAGAGCTGGTCGATGCCCTTCATGGTGCTGCTGGCGGTGCCGCTGGCGCTGTTCGGGGCGTTCGCGGCGCTGTGGATCCGGCAGATGCAGATCGACGTCTACTCGCAGATCGGTTTCGTCATGCTGATCGGCCTGTCGGCCAAGAACGCCATCCTGATCGTGGAGTTCGCCAAGCGGCTGCGCGAGGAGGGCTACAGCATCGTCGAGGCGGCGGCGGAAGCCGGCCGCCTGCGCCTGCGGCCGATCCTGATGACGGCCTTCGCCTTCATCCTAGGCGTCGTGCCGCTGATGTTCGCGACCGGGGCCGGCGCCGCCAGCCGCCAGTCGATCGGCACCACGGTGTTCGGCGGCATGGTCGCCGCCACCGCCCTGACGCTGATCTTCGTCCCGGTGTTCTATGCGGTGATCGAGTCGCTGCGCGAGCGCCGCGGCACCCACGCACAACCCGCCCTGTCCCCCGCCGGCCACCGCTTCGGGCCGGAGGTCGAGGGCGCCGAATAAGATCGGAGAGCCGCTTCATGCGAGCCTTGAACCTCATCCTCGGATCGGCTGTCGTGACCGGCGTGGTGCTGTCCGCCGGGCTCTATGTGATCGACCGCAAGGCGTCGTCGCCGGACGGCACCGCCCAGGCGGCGGCGCCGGCCGCCTTCGTCATGCCGGTGCCGGTGAAGCCGGTGATCAAGACGACCCTGCCGGTTTATCTCGAATACTCGGCCCGGGCGGAATCGATCCGCAACGTCCAGCTGCTGGCCAAGGTCTCGGGCTACATCCAGTCGCAGGCGGCGCCGGACGGCAGCGACGTCAAGCAGGGCGACCTGCTGTACAAGATCGACCCGCGCGATTTCCAGGCGGCGCTCGACCAGGCCAACGCCCAGCTGCAGCGCGACCAGGCGAACATCGACTACCTGCGCTCGAATTTCGATCGCGGCAGCGAGCTGACCAAGAACGGCTGGCTGGACAAGGACGCCTTCGACCAGCGCCAGAGCAATCTGAAGCAGGCCCAGGCGTCGCTGGCCGCCGACCAGGCGGCGCAGCGCCAGGCCGAGTTGAACCTGGGCTACACCGAGATCCGCGCCCCCTTCGCCGGGCGGCTCGGCCGCAACCAGGCGCCGGAAGGGACGCTGGTCAGCGTCGGCAACACGGTGCTGAACACGCTGGTCCAGCTCGACCCGATCTACGTCACCTTCAACCCGAGCGAGACCGAGCTGCCGAAGATCCTTGAGGCCAGGGCGGCCGGCAAGGTCGAGACCGACATCCTGCTGCCCGGCGAAGCCGAGGCGCGGTACCATGGCGAGCTGACCTTCATCGACAATGCGGTCGACCACAGCACCGGCACCATCATTGCCCGGGCGACGGTGGCGAATCCCGACTTCTCTCTGCTGCCCGGCCAGTATGTCCGCGTCCGCGTGCATCTGAAACAGCGGCCGAACACGCTGATGGTGCCGCAGGTGGCGGTGGGCTCGAACCAGTTCGGCAAATACGTCTATGTGCTCGGCAAGGACAACACGGTCGACCTGCGCCTGGTCTCGCTGGGGCCGACTCAGGGCGAGCTCGTCGCCGTGGAGAAGGGGCTGGCCGACACCGACAAGGTGATCGTCGGCAACCTCCAGAAGATCGGCCCGGGCATGCCGGTGCAGCCGCTGCCGGACAAGCCGGCGCCCGCCGCGGGGTCTTGAGGATGTAGGTTGGGTTCGCCCGCGGCGAACCCAACCTACGAGCGCCGAATGGCTCTCATCCGCCCAGCCGCCGCATCAGGTCCTTGGTCGCCGGGTACAGGTCCTTGAACACGCCGAATTGCCGTTCATAGACCTCGGCGTGCGACGGGTCGGGCGCGACCTCCGACTCCGTCGGGTTCCACGTCCGGATGTCCCCCGGCTGCACGTCGCCGACGGCGAGCGCGGCCAGGAAGGCGTCGCCGTAGCTGGCGCCGACCGTCTTCTGCCGCAGGATCTGCGTGCGGCCCGAGATGTCGGAGGTCGCCTGCGACCACAGCCGGTTCTTGGTGCCGCCGCCGACCGCGAAGACCGCGCGCGGCTCCTGCCCCGCCTCGCGGTAGGTCTCGACGATATGGGCGGTGCCGCAGGCGATGCCCTCGAACACCGCCCGGCAGATGTCCGCCCGGGTGTGGGTCAGGTTGAGGCCGAACAGCACGCCCTTGGCCTGCGGGTCGTGGATCGGCGTGCGCTCGCCGGAGAAATAGGGCAGCAGCACCAGCCCGCGGGCGCCGGGCGGCGACTGCTGCGCCTCCGCCACCAGCGCCGGGATCGCCGAGGCCGGGTCCAGCTCGCGCGCGAACTGGTCGCGGAACCAATGGCTGAGCGTGCCGCTGGTGGCGAGGCCGGCCAGCGCCGCGTGCCGGCCCGGCATCAGCCAGGGCGCCCACCACAGCCGCGGGTCACGCAGCCGGGTGTCGCCGAGCAAAATGGTGAAGATGGTCGAGCCGTACATCACCATCATGTCGCCGCTGTCGAGCACGCCGACGCTGACCGCCTCCGCCGCCGCATCGATGGTCCCGGCGATCACCGGCGTGCCCTCGGCCAGCCCGGTCTCCACCGCCGCCTGCGGAGTGACGGTGCCGACGATATCGGTGCTCCAGGCCAGGTCCGGCATCTGCGCGAGATCGACGATGCCGGGGGCCAACTCGTCGCTCCATTCCAGCGTGTCGGCCAGATAGAACGGGCTGGAATTCGCCGCCGTGTAGTGGTCGATGACGAAGCGCCCGGTCAGCCGGTGCACCAAGAACGAGGTGGAGGTCAGGATCTTGGCGGTGCGGGCGAAAATCTCCGGCCGGTTGCGCTTCAGCCAGAGGATCTTGGGGCCGACCGACTGCGAGGTCAGGGCATTGCCGCAGCGGTCGAGCAGCACGTCCTCGCCGATCTGCGCCGTCAGGTCCAAGATCTCCTGATGGGCGCGGGTGTCGACGCCGTAGAGCACGCCGTTCATCAGCGGCTCGCCGGCCGCATCGACCGGCAGCATGCAGGGGCCGATGGCGCTGGTGCCGACCGCGCGAATCGAGGCGGCGGGCACGCCGCTCTCGGCCAGCAGCTTGCGGCAGAGGAAGGTGACGTCGTCCCACCAATCCTCCTTCGGCCGATGCTCGGCCCAGCCGGGCTGCGGCACGATCAGCTTGTGCGGCTTCGCGGCCATGGCGACGATCCGGCCGTCGGCCGCCACCAGCACGCCCTTGGATTCGAAGGTCCCGATGTCGATGCCGAGGTAATGGGTCATGTCTCGTACCGGTCGCGGTCCAGGCTGAAGCTGTCGTCGATGCGGCCGATGCCGGCGGCCAGCAGCCGCGCCAGACCGGCCAGGTCGGACAGGTCGCAGATCTCGAGCGAGGAATGGGTGCCGCGCGCCGGGTAGCCGAGGTCGATCGAGGCGACGCCGGCATGGACCAGCTGCACATAGGAGGAATCGGTCAGCAGGCCGACATGCGCGCTCCGCTGCAGCGGGATGCCCTCGCCCTTCGCGGTTTCGCCGAACAGCGCCACCAGCGCCGGGTGCGGGATGGTGCCGTTCAGCGTGCCGCGGCCGTGGAAGCTGTACAGGCTCATCGCCGGGCCGCCGCCGAGGCGGATATCGCCGCGCTGGGCCATGTCCGGCGTGTCGGTGGCCAGCACGATGTCGAGCTGGATGGCGATGTCCGGCGCCAGCGCCTGCGCCGCGGTGACCGCGCCGCGCAGGTTGAACTCCTCCTGCACCGAGAACACCAGATGCACCGTCGGCCGGCGCGGCGCCACCAGCAGCGCCCGGGCGACCTCGACGATCACGGCGCAGCCGGCGCGGTCGTCGATGGCGGTGCCGGCGATCCGATCGCCGGCCAGCTCCACCACCTTCGGCGCGTAGACCACCGGCGTGCCGACATCGATGCCGGCGGCCAGCACCGCGCCGGCGCTGTCGAAGCCGGCGTCGATGTAGATCTCGGGATAGGGCAGGACCCGGTACTTCTCCTCCTGTGCGGTGGCGTGATGGCTCTTGTTGGCGATCACGCCTGGCACGTCGCGGCCGGCGCCGACGCAGAACACCACCGACTGCGAGGCCAGCGCCTTCTCCGGCACGCCGCCCAGCCGCTCCACCCGCACCAGCCCGCCCGGCTCGATCTTGCGGACGATCAGGCCCAGCTGGTCCATATGGGCGAACAGCATGACGCTCGGCCCCGCCACCGTGCCTTCGACCGTGGCGATCAGGTTGCCCAGCCGGTCGGTGTGGGATGCGATGCCGAGCCCGGACAGCAGTCCGGCGAGATGCCGGCGCACCCGGCCCTCGTGACCGCTGAGGCCCGGGATCAGCATCAGCTCCGCCACCAGCCCGCGCAGGCGCTGCTTGACCGGGTCGGTGCCCGGCAGGTCGGTCGCCATCGTGGTCAGCCCTTCCGCGCCGCCCGCGCCAGGCGCATGAACTCCGCCGCCCGCTCCGGGTCGACCGGGTTCCAGGTGTTGCCGTCGACCTTGAGCGAGGAGCCGACGATGCAGCCATCGGCCACCCGCAGCACATCGGCGACCGTGGCGTGCTTGACCCCGGTGTTGGCCAGGACGGGCGTGTTCGGCAGCACCCGCTTCACCGCCTCGAGGTCGGACATCGCCGCCGCCTCGCCGGTGATCGCGCCGGACACCAGGATCGCGTCCGGGATGCTGGAGAACACCGCGCTGCGCGCCCGGTCGGCCAGGTCGCGCCGGTCGAGCGACCAGGCGAATTCGGCGGAGATGTTGTACAGCATCGCCAGATCGCGGCGGCCGAGCCGGTCGCGGTAGCGCATCGCCGCGCCGGCATCGGGGTTCCATGGGCCCATGTCCGAGGCGTAGGTGCCGGTCATGATCTCGCGGATGAAGGAGGCGCCGGTGGCCGCCGCCAGCGCGACCGAGCTGACCGGATCCCACAGCACGTTGACGCCGAAGGGCACCGTGATCTCCGACCGCAGCTGGCCGATGACGAAGGCCATGGTCGCGGTCGAGGCCGGGTCGACCTTGAATTCGTAGGGACGGTCGTTCTCGTTGCCGAACATCACCGCGTCGAAGCCGGCGGCCTGCAGCGCGCTCAAATCGCGCCGTGCGCCCTCCAGCAGCCCGTCGAGGCCGGCGGCCGAGTCGTAGAGCGGCGTGCCCGGCAGGGCCCCGAAATGCACCATCGCGATCACCGGCTTCCGGTCGCCGAACACCCGCCGAAAGTTCCCGACACTGCCCATCCGTGCGTCCTTCCCTGCTTCGGGGGACGGCTCACGCGGCTCCCCGGCCGCTCCCTTGCGCCCCCAACGTGGCCGCATCATACTCAGCTTCGCTGTCGTGACCCGCCGAAATCGCATCCGGAGATCAGGACTTCATGAAACGTTTCACGGCCGACAGCGGCTGAGGCGCGGGACACATCATTCCGGCCGATCGATCATAAGACGAAGAAACACAGGGAGGTTTGCGGTGAAGCAACAGGATTACGACCGTTTCTGCGGAATTCAGGCCAGCCGGCGCTCCGTGCTGAAGGGGGCGGCCGGGCTCGGTGCCGCCCTGGGCGCGACCGGGCTGTCCGGCCTCATGTCCTCGACCGCGATGGCGCAGAACGATCTGCGCGCCGAGATCCTGAAGATCCCGGGCGTCGGCAAGGGATCGCCGACCGATGCCGACTGGCAGAAGGTGGGCGAGCTGTGCCTCGGCCCGACCAAGGCGGCGATCAAGGAGGGCGAGTTCAAGGGCGTCCAGCTCAGCTTCATGGGGCTGAACAACCAGAACCTGCACAACCTGCTGTTCCGCGGCTTCCTGAAGCCGTGGGAGGCCTATACCGGCGCCCAGATCACCTGGATCGACCTGGCCCAGGCCGACTACAACCCGCGGCTGCAGCAGGCGATCGCGACCGGCACGGTCGATTTCGACATCGTCGAGATGGGCGCCCCGTTCGAAGGCGACGTCTGCGGCAAGGGCCTGGCCTCGGAGATGCCGGACTGGGTCAAGACCCAGATCGACATGGACGATTATGTCGGCTATCTGAAGGCCCCGGTCGGCACCTGGAACGGCAAGACCTACCGCGTCTCGATCGACGGCGACTGCCACAACTTCAACTACCGCACCGATGTCTTCTCCGACCCCGACCTGGCCAAGGCCTGGAAGGAGTCGGGCGGCCAGGGCGAATGGGGCGTGCCCAAGACTTGGCAGCAGGTCCAGGCGGTGACCAAGTTTCTGAAGGGCAAGAAGCTCGGCGGACAGGACGTCTACGGCTATCTCGACGCGCCCAAGGCCTGGGGCGGCTTCGGCTTCTACTTCCTGGGCAGCCGGGCCACGGCCTATGCCAAGCACCCGGACGACAAGGCCTGGCTGTTCGATGTCGACACCATGAAGCCGCGGATCAACAACCCGGCCTGGGTGCGGGCGATCCAGGATGTGATCGACGCGCTGCCGTCGGAGCCGGCGGATCAGTTGAACGCCGACCCCAACACCACCGCCTTCCAGCAGTTCCTGGCCGGAACCGGGTCGATGCTGGCCTGGTGGGGGGATGTCGGGTCGAACGCCAAGACCAGCGATTCCTCGGTGATCGGAGACACCTGCGGATTCAGCATCCTGCCGGGCTCGGACGACGTCTGGAACGCCAAGACCAAGGCCTGGGAGAAGCTGCCGAGCGGCCCGAACTACGCGCCGAACATGGCCTATCTGGGCTGGGGCGTCTATGTCATGGCCCGGGTCGACAGCGACTCCGCCAAGCACAAGGCGGCCTGGAGCGCCGCGGCCCATCTCGGCGGCAAGGACCTGTCGCTGTGGGCGGCGGCCTATCCCTCCGGCTTCCAGCCGTATCGGAACAGCCATTTCCACATCCCGGAATGGGTGGCCGCCGGCTATGACGAGGCCTTCATCACCTCGTACCTGAACTCGCAGGCGAACTCCTACAACCACCCGAACGCGGCGATCGAGCCGCGCATTCCCGGCATCTTCCAGTACTACAGCGTGGCCGAGGACGAGCTGGCCAAGGTCTTCGCCGGCAAGGCGACCGCCCAGCAGGGCGCCGACGCCATCGCCGCGGCCTGGGAGAAGATCACCGACCAGATCGGCCGGGAGAAGCAGATCGCCCTCTACAAGGCGTCACTCGGGTTGTGAGGGCTGAAATGTCGTTCGGCTTTGCGTGTGACCTCTCCCGCTTGCGGGAGAGGTCGGAACCGCGCCAGCGGTTCCGGGTGAGGGTGTTTGTCGAGGCCTGGGCCAGCCCTCACCCGGACATCCTGGCGGATGTCCGACCTCTCCCGCCATGCGGGAGAGGCAACGCAAAGGGCGTGGCCGCTCTTCTCTCTTCCGGACCAGCATGAGCGAAGCGGAGATCGATGCCGGCGCCCTTGCCGGCGACCACAGCATCAAGCCGGTCTCGTCGCGCATTCCTCCCGGCCGCAAGGTCGCGGGGAAGTGGCTGATCGGGCTCGCCACCCTCGGTCTCGCGGCCATGCTGCTGCTGCAGGTGCTCGACTCGGCCGGGATCGTCGCCATCGGCTTCGAGAACTGGCGGCCCCTGCTTTGCGCCTATCTCGCCTGGGCGGTCGCGCTCGGGGTCGGGCAGGTGATGATCCGGGGCGAGGCCGGGCACCGGGCGCTGTTCCTGCTGCCGGCGGTGCTGTTCACCGTGTCGATGGTGATCTTCCCGACCGTCTTCGGCCTCTACATCGCCTTCACCGACTGGAACCTCAGCTCCTTCGCCGGGCGGCAGCTGAACGGCCTCGACAACCTGCGCGCGCTGTGGGCCGACCCGTATTACTGGAACGCGCTCGGCAACATGGTCTGGTACGTGCTGGCGGTGCTGGTGCAATACGCCATCGCCTTCGGCCTGGCCCTGCTGCTGAACGCCGAGATCCGGGCCCGCAAGTTCTTCCGCGTGGTGTTCCTGATGCCGTTCATGCTGAGCCCGGTCGCGGTCAGCTGGATGGTCGGCAAGTCGATCATGGAGTACCGCTTCGGCCCGGCCGCCACCTTCGCCCGGTTCATCGGCTGGGACAACCCGGCCTTCTTCGCCTCGCCCTGGGTGGCGCGGCTGAGCATCATGGCGATGGACGGCTGGGTCTCGATCCCCTTCATCATGATCCTGCTGCTGGCCGGGCTGCAGGCGCTGCCGACCGACATCCTGGAGGCGGCGCGGATCGACGGCGCCAAGCCGTGGCAGTCCTTCTGGAAGATCACCTTCCCGCTGATGCTGCCGGTCAGCGTCACCGCGGTGATCCTCAGGATCATCTTCGAGCTGAAGCTGGCCGACATCGTCATCAACGTCACCGCCGGCGGGCCCGGCGGCGCCACCGACACGGTGTCCAGCTTCATCTACCGCGAATACAGGGACCGCTCGAATGTCGGCTACGGCACCATGCTGGCGCAGGTCTATTTCGTGCTGATCGTCATCTTCGTGACCGCGCTCCTGAACCTGGTCAGCCGCTGGATGCGGCGGCTGACATGAGCGCCGCGGCCTGGCGCGTGAAGCGCATCTCCGGCCGCACGCTGCTCTACGCCGCGGCGCTGCTCTGGGCCTTCATCTCGCTGTTCCCGATCTACTGGACGGTGACGACCTCGTTCAAGACCGCAGTCGACGTCACCCAGGGGCACCTGATCCCCTTCGTCGACTTCCAGCCGGACTGGCGCGGCTGGCGCTCGCTGGGCCTGTCGCCGGATACGATCGGCGCCACCTCGACGGTGCGGGAGGAGTTCCTGCGGCGCTTCGAGAACAGCATCGTCGCCTCGGTCGGCGCCTCGGTGCTGGCGGTCGTCATCGGCTCGCTCGCGGCCTACGGCCTCAGCCGCTTCCGCTACAGATTCGGCCCCTGGCGCAACAAGGACATCTCCTTCTGGTTCCTGTCGCAGCTGATCCTGCCGCCGGTGGTTCTGGCGATGCCGTTCCTGGTGCTCTACAAGGAGCTGGCGCTGCTGGACACCCGGGTCGGGCTGATCCTGGTCTATGCGCTGATGGTGCTGCCGATCGTGATCTGGATCATGCGCGACCAGTTCGCCTCGATCCCGATCGAGCTGGAGGAGGCGGCGCGGGTGGACGGCGCGACGGTGTGGCAGAGCTTCTTCCGCATCGTGGCGCCGCTGGCCCTGCCCGGCATGGTGGCGGCCTTCATCCTGTCGGTCGTGCTGTGCTGGAACGAGTATTTCTTCGCCGCCCTCCTGACCAGCAGCGACGCCAAGACGCTGCCGGTGATGGTGGCCAGCCAGACCGGATCGCAGGGCATCAACTGGTGGTCGATGGCCGCGCTGTCGACCGCGGCGATCGCGCCGCTGGCCCTGATCGGCATCTTCCTCGAGCGCTACATCATCCGGGGCCTGACCGCGGGCGCGGTCAAATAGGAGCGGCCACCGCGGTCACGACCTCATTCCCTTGAGCGTCCAGGTCGGTCCGGAACCGCGACGATACGGCTGCCGTTCTCGGAAGAAGAACCCAGCCGCAACTGCCGCGAGGCCGGCCCATGCCCGGACAGACTTCCCAGTTGCGCCGGAAAACCGGCCGCCCATCAACCGCCCCGTCCCCCAACCCTCGCACCCTCTACGCCCTGACCGGCAGGCTCGGCGCGCTGTCGCAGCCCTTCCTGGCCGAATGCCTGCCGCGGATCGCCGGGATGGGCTTCGGCCATCTGGTCGTGTCGGCAGCGCCCGATCCGGTCGCCCTGTCGCAGTCCCGCGCCGCCATCGACCTGGTCGTCGAGGCCTGCCGCCGGCACGGGCTGGGCCTCGTTCTCGACCTTGTCCGGCCGGAGGGCGAAGCGACGGAAGCGGCCGACGACGGCGAACCGCCCGATCCGCGCGGCCCTCCGGCCGAGGCGTCGCCGGCGGCGCTCGACGACGCGACCGCGGCCCGGCTGTCGCCGGTGCTCGCGGCGATCTGCCGGGCCGGAGTCGAGGGGTTCCTCTGCCGGGTCGCGGACAGCGGCACTGCCCGGCGGTGGTCGGAGGTCATCACGAAGACGCGGGCCGAGGGCCGCGCCTGGTTCGCCGCCTGGGCCGAGCGCCAGCCCGACCAGATCCTGCTGCGGGAGTGCGGCTTCGACGCCTATGTCTCCCCCGCCGGGCTGCTGGAGAGCTGGCGGCGGTCCCCGCCCTGCCCCGCCCCGCCGGTCCTGCCGGCGATCACCTATCCCGAGCCGCCCTCCGGCCCGCGCCTGGCGGCCCGCATCCGCCACACGGCGCTGCTGCGCCGCGCCTGTCTGCGGGCGCTGCGCCTGGCCGCCGCCGCGGGCGACGGGCTGCTGCTGCCGATGGGCTTCGAATTCGCCGCCCGCGAGATCCCGATCGAGACCGCCGAGGCGGAGCTGCGCTGGGCGCGGCAGACTGCCCCGTTCGATCTGGGCCCGGAGATCGCGGCCGTCGTCGCGGCGCTGGGCCGGCCCGGGGGAAAGGCGGCCACCGTGCGGGGCCTCAGCGGGCCCGATGCCGAGGTGGTGGCCCTGCTGCGCACCGAGGCCGGGCCGCGGCCGGAGCGGGCGGCGCTGATCCTGGCCAATGCCGACCTGCGCCGCCCGGCGACGCTGCAGCCGGCCGAGCTGCTGCGCGATGTCGGCGGCGAGTTCGGCCCGTTCTCGGCGGGCGATGCCGCAACCGCGCTGGACGGCAGCCGGCCGCTCACGCTCGACGCCGGCGAGACCCGGGTCCTGGAGGCGCCGCGCGCCGCCCCGGTTTCCGCCCCGCCGTCGCGCCTGTCGGAGCAGGAGCTGGACCGCGCCGTCCGCGCCCCGCGGGTGGCGATCGAGGCGGTCGAGCCGTCGCCCGGCCATCCCCGCTTCCCGGTCAAGCGCATCGCCGGCGAGAGCGTGCGGGTCGAGGCCGATGTGGTCACCGACGGGCACGAAATCACCGCCGTCGCCCTGCTGTGGCGGCCGGAGGATGAACGGAACTGGCGGGAGCGGCGCATGGCGCCGATCGGCAACGACCGCTGGGCGGGTGAGTTCCCGCTGGAGCGGATCGGACGCTACCTCTTCGCCGTCGAGGCCTGGCGCGACGTCTTCGCCACCTTCCTGTCGGACCTGCGCAAGAAGCAGCTGGCGGGCCTGGACCTGACGGTGGAAATCGAGGAGGGCCGCGGTCTGATCGAGCAGGCGCGGGACGCCGCCCGCGGCCGGGTCCGGGCCGAGCTGGAGGTGCTGCTGGCCAGCCTCGCCGGGGCCGCGCCGGCGGACCGGCTGGCGCGGCTGCAGGCGCCGGAGACGGCCGAGTTGATGGCCCGCGCCGACCGGCGGCCCTTCGCCGTGCGGCAGGACCCGCCGCAGACGGTCGACGCCGAGCGCCGCGCCGCGGGCTTTGCCAGCTGGTACGAGCTGTTCCCGCGCTCGCAGAGCGGAGACCCGCACCGGCATGGCACCTTCGACGACGTGATCCGCCGGTTGCCGGCGATCCAGGCCATGGGCTTCGACGTGCTGTACTTCCCGCCGATCCACCCGATCGGCCGGAAGAACCGCAAGGGCCGCAACAACACCCTCACCCCCGGGCCGGACGATCCCGGCAGCCCCTATGCCATCGGCTCGGAGGAAGGGGGCCACGACGCGATCCACCCGCAGCTCGGCACCATCGAGGATTTCCGCCGCCTGCGCGACGCGGCGGCGGAGCACGGGCTGGAGCTGGCGCTGGACTTCGCGATCCAATGCGCCCCCGACCATCCCTGGCTGCGCCAGCATCCGGGCTGGTTCAGCTGGCGGCCAGACGGGTCGATCCGCTACGCCGAGAACCCGCCGAAGAAGTACGAAGACATCGTCAATGTCGACTTCTACGCCGAGGCGGCGGTGCCCGAGCTGTGGCGCACCCTGCGCGACATCGTCGCCTTCTGGGTCGGCGAGGGCGTGCGGCTGTTCCGGGTCGACAACCCGCACACCAAGCCCTTCCCGTTCTGGGAGTGGCTGATCGCGGACATCCGCAGCCGCGACCCCGGCGTCGTCTTCCTGGCCGAGGCCTTCACCCGGCCGAAGGTGATGTACCGGCTGGCGAAGATCGGCTTCTCGCAGTCCTACACCTACTTCACCTGGCGCAACACGAAGGCGGAGCTGACCAGCTATCTCACCGAGCTGACGACGACGGCGCCGAAAGACTTCTTCCGCCCGCACTTCTTCGTCAACACGCCGGACATCAACCCGCAATTCCTGCAGACCAGCGGCCGCCCGGGCTTCCTGATCCGCGCCGCGCTGGCGACCACGCTATCCGGCCTGTGGGGCATGTACAACGGCTTCGAGCTGTGCGAGGCGCAGGCGGTCCCGGGCAAGGAGGAATACCTCGACAGCGAGAAGTACCAACTGCGCATCTGGGACCTGGACCGGCCCGGCAACATCGTCGCCGAGATCACCCGGCTGAACCGGATCCGCCACGCCAACCCGGCGCTGCACAGCCATCTCGGCCTGACTTTCTACAACGCCTTCAACGACAGCATCCTCTACTACGGCAAGGCGACGCCCGACCGCCGCAACACCGTCCTGGTCGCGGTCAATCTCGACCCGCACCGGCCGCAGGAGGCCGATATCGAGATCCCGCTGTGGGAATGGGGCCTGCCGGACCACGGCGCGCTGGCGGCGGAGGACCTGATGACCGGACGGGAGTTCACTTGGCACGGCAAGATCCAGCACATCCGCCTCGACCCCGCCCAGCCCTTCGCCATCTGGCGCGTCCGTCCGGCGCAGGAGGTGTGACCATGCTCAAGCGCTCCCCCACCCCCGGCTTCGAGGACCCGACCTGGTACAAGGACGCGGTCATCTACCAGCTGCACGTGAAATCGTTCTTCGACAGCAACGACGACGGCGTCGGCGACTTCAAGGGCCTGATCGCCAAGCTGGACTACATCGCCAGCCTGGGCGTCGACACGCTGTGGCTGCTGCCCTTCTACCCCTCGCCCCGGCGCGACGACGGCTACGACATCGCCGCCTACACCGAGGTGCATCCGGATTACGGCACGCTGCGCGACGCCCACCGCTTCGTCGACGAGGCGCACCGCCGCGGCCTGCGCGTGATCACCGAGCTGGTGATCAACCACACCTCGGACCAGCACCCCTGGTTCCAGCGGGCGCGGAAGGCCAAGCCCGGCTCCGCCGCCCGCAACTTCTACGTCTGGTCCGACACCGACCAGGCCTATGCCGGCACCCGGATCATCTTCTGCGACACCGAGAAGTCGAACTGGACCTGGGACCCGGTGGCCGGCGCCTATTTCTGGCACCGCTTCTATTCGCACCAGCCGGACCTGAACTTCGACAATCCGCGGGTGCTGAAATCGGTGCTGCGGGTGATGCGGTTCTGGCTCGACCTCGGGATCGACGGCCTGCGCCTGGACGCCATTCCCTATCTGATCGAGCGCGAGGGCACCTCGAACGAGAACCTGCCGGAGACCCATGCCGTCCTGAAGCAGATCCGCGCCTATCTCGACGAGCACTATCCCGGCCGCATGCTGCTGGCCGAGGCCAACCAGTGGCCGGAGGACACGCAGGAGTATTTCGGCCGCGGCGACGAATGCCACATGGCGTTCCATTTCCCGCTGATGCCGCGGATGTACATGGCGATCGCCCGCGAGGACCGGTTCCCGATCACCGACATCATGCGGCAGACGCCGGAGATCCCGGAAAACTGCCAATGGGCGATCTTCCTGCGCAACCATGACGAGCTGACGCTCGAGATGGTGACCGACAGCGAGCGCGACTTCCTCTGGGAGACCTATGCCGCGGACCGGCGCGCCCGGATCAATCTCGGCATCCGCCGCCGCCTGTCGCCGCTGCTGGAGCGCGACCGCCGGCGCATTGAGCTGATGAACAGCCTGCTGCTGTCGATGCCGGGAACGCCGGTCCTGTATTACGGCGACGAGATCGGCATGGGCGACAACATCCATCTCGGCGACCGCGACGGGGTGCGCACGCCGATGCAGTGGTCGCCCGACCGCAACGGCGGCTTCTCCCGCGCCGACCCGGAGCGGCTGGTCCTGCCGGCGATCATGGACGCGCTCTACGGCTATCCCGCGGTGAACGTCGAATCCCAGTCCCGCGATCCGCATTCGCTGCTGAACTGGACCCGCCGGATGCTGGCGCTGCGGCGCCGGCACCGCGCCTTCGGCCGCGGCGACCTGCGCTTTCTCTATCCCGGCAACCGGAAGATCCTGGCCTATCTGCGCAGCCTCGGGGACGAGACCATCCTCTGCGTCGCCAACCTGTCGCGCGCGCCGCAGGCGGTGGAGCTGGACCTCGCCGATTTCGAGGGCCGCTCGCCGGTCGAGCTGACCGGCGACACCGTCTTCCCGCCGATCGGCCAGTTGACCTACCTGCTGACCCTGCCGCCCTACGGCTTCTACTGGTTCCACCTGCGCGCCGATGCGGCAGCGCCGCGCTGGCATCAGGAGCCGCCGGAACAGATGCCCGAATTCGTCACCCTGGTGCTGCGCGACGGCCTGGCCGACGTGCTGTCGCCGACGTCACGCCGGCTGCTCGAGACCGAGAGCCTGCCCGCCTATCTGCCGAAGCGCCGCTGGTTCGCCGCCAAGGACCATCGGATCGACACGGTCAAGGTCGCCATCGCCGTTCCCTTGCCCGGGACCGAGCTGATGCTGACCCAGGTCGAGGCGACCGCCGGCGAGACCACCGACTGCTACCAGATCCCGCTCGGCATCGTCTGGGAGGATGGCAGCCTGCCGGCGCTGCAGCAGCAGCTGGCGATCGCCCGGGTGCGGCGCGGCCGCCGCGTCGGCTTCCTGACCGACGCCTTCTCCCTGCGCGACCTGCCGCTGACCCTGGTCGACGGGCTGCGGACCCGCCGCAGCATCCCGGCCGGCGACGGCGAGATCCGGTTCCTGCCGACGACGCGGATGCAGGGCTTCGAGCTGGCGCCGGATGTCGAGATCCGGTGGCTGTCCGCCGAACAGTCGAACAGCTCGCTGATCCTCGGCGACCAGCTGGTGCTGAAGGTGCTGCGCCGCATCCGCCCGGGTGTCCATCCCGAGGCCGAGATGGGGCGGTATCTGACCGAGCGCGGCGCGGCCAACATCGCGCCGCTGTTCGGCGAGGTGGTGCGCATCGGCGCCGATGGCGAGCCGCGGACGCTGGCGATCGTCCAGGGCTTCGTCCGCAACCAGGGCGACGGCTGGACCTGGACCCTCGACAACCTCCGCCGGACCGTCGACGAGATGACCCTGACCGAAGGGGCGGGCGGCGAGGAGGGCTTCGCCGACGAGGCCGGCATCGCCGCCGCGATCGGCCGGCGGCTGGCCGAGATCCACACCATCCTGGCCCAACCGTCCGACGATCCCGCCTTCGCCCCCGAGACGGCGGACGACGCGGCGATCATCGGCTGGGTCGAGGAGGCGCGGGTCGAGATCGACGGCGCGATCGCCACCGTGGCGGCGATGCGCGACTGGCCGGACGCCGTCACCGAGCAGGCGGCCAGGCGGCTGCTCGCCGGCCGCGAGGAGCTGGACCGCCTGGTCGACCGCTTGGCCGCCGCCGGGCAGGGATCATTGCAGACCCGGATCCATGGCGACTTCCATCTCGGCCAGGTGCTGGTCGCCCAGGGCGACGCCTATCTGATCGATTTCGAGGGCGAGCCGACCCGGCCGATCGCCGAGCGCCGGCGCAAATCGAGCCCGCTGCGCGACGTCGCCGGCCTGCTGCGGTCGCTCGACTACGCCGCCGCGACCGCCGACGACGCCACGCACGACACCATCCCCGAGGCGATGCGGGAGCGGCGGACCGCCCTGCTGCACCGCTACCGGGCCGAAGCGTCGCAGGCCTTCCTCGACGCCTATCGCGAGGTCGCCCGGGCGGCGCCGCACCCCTGGGCGACGCCGGAGGCCGAGTCCGCGCTGATCGGCCTGTTCGCCCTGGAGAAGGCCGCCTACGAGATCCGCTACGAGGCCGCGAACCGCCCGAGCTGGATCGGCCTGCCGATCCGCGGCTTCGCCTCTCTCCTCGACCAACTCGCCGCCGAGGTTCTGGCCCATGCCTGATTCCACGCTGCCGTCCGGCCTCGATCCCGCCGCTCTCGACGCGATCGCGACGGGCCGCCACGGCGACCCTTTCGCGGTGCTCGGCCCCCATTCGACCGGGACCGGCACCATGGTCCGCGCCTGCCTGCCGAATGCCGTCGGCGTCGAGGCCGTGGCCCGGTCGGACGGCCGCCGCCTGGCGGTGCTGGAGCCGATCCATCCCGGCGGGGTGTTCGCCGGCCCGCTGCGGCGGGACCAACCCTATCTGCTGCGCATCACTTGGCCGGGCGGGGCGGTGCAGGAGACCGAGGACCCTTACGGCTTCGGCATACTGCTGAGCGAACAGGATCTCGATGGCTTGGCCGCGGGGGATCCGGAGGCGGTGCGGCGGTGCCTGGGCAGCCGGGTGGTGACGATCGACGGTGTCGAGGGCACGCGCTTCGCGGTCTGGGCCCCGAACGCCAGCCGGGTTTCGGTGGTCGGCGAATTCAACAGCTGGGACGGGCGGCGCCATCCGATGCGGCTGCGCCACCGCGCCGGGGTCTGGGAGCTGTTCATCCCGCGCGTCGCCGACGGCGATCTCTACAAGTTCGAGCTGCTGGACCGCAACGGCCACCTGCTGCCGCAGCGCGCCGATCCGCTGGCCCGCGAGACCGAGCCGCCGCCGCGCACCGCCTCGGTGGTGCCGCTGCCCCTGCCCTTCCGCTGGACCGATGGCGAATGGATGCAGGGCCGGGCCGCCCGCCAGGCCGCCTCGGCCCCGATCTCGATCTACGAGCTGCACGCCGGCTCCTGGCTGCGCGGCGAGAACGGCCGGCCGCTGGACTGGGACGGGCTGCGGGAGCGGCTGGTCCCCTATGTCGCCGGCATGGGCTTCACCCATCTCGAGCTGATGCCGATCGCCGAGCACCCGTTCAGCGGCAGCTGGGGCTATCAGCCGCTCGGCCTGTTCGCCCCGACCGCCCGCTTCGGGCCGCCCGAGGCCTTCGCCCGCTTCGTCGACGCCTGCCACCGGGCCGGGATCGGCGTGCTGCTGGACTGGGTGCCGGCGCATTTCCCGGGCGACGCGCATGGGCTGCACCGCTTCGACGGCACCGCGCTCTACGAGCACGAGGACCCGCGCGAAGGCTTCCACCGCGACTGGAACACCTGGATCTACAATCTCGGCCGGGCCGAAGTCGCCGCCTTCCTGCTGGCCAGCGCGCTGGAATGGCTCGACCGCTACCACATCGACGGGCTGCGGGTGGATGCCGTCGCCTCGATGCTCTATCGCGACTACAGCCGCAATCCGGGCGAATGGATCCCCAACATCCATGGCGGGCGCGAGAACCTGGAATCGATCGCCTTCCTGCGCCGGCTCAACGCGCTGGTGGCCGAGCGCCACCCCGGCGCCGTGGTGATCGCCGAGGAATCCACCGCCTGGCCCGGCGTCACCGCCCCGCCGGCCGAAGGCGGGCTCGGCTTCTCGTTCAAATGGAACATGGGGTGGATGCACGACACGCTCGGCTACATGGCGCATGACCCGATCCATCGCAAATACCACCATAACGCGATGACCTTCGGGCTGCTCTACGCCTTCACCGAGCGCTTCGTGCTGCCGCTGTCGCATGACGAGGTCGTCTACGGCAAACGATCCCTGCTGGGGCGGATGCCGGGCGACACCTGGCAGCGCTTCGCCAATCTGCGCGCCTATTTCGGCTTCATGTGGAGCTCGCCGGGCAAGAAGCTGCTGTTCATGGGCGGCGAGTTCGGCCAGGAGCGGGAGTGGAACCACGACGCCCAGCTCGACTGGCACCTGCTGGACGACCCGCTGCATCGCGGCGTGCAGCGCCTGGTCCGCGACCTGAACCGGATCTATCGCGGCGAGCCGGCGCTGCACCGGCGCGACGCCGACCCCGCCGGCTTCGCCTGGACCGTGGTCCATGACGCCGAAGCCAGCGTCTTCGCCTATCTGCGGCACGGCGCGGAAGGGGACAGGCCGGTCCTGGTCGCCTGCAACTTCACCCCGGTGCCGCGGCCGGGCTACCGCATGGCGGTGCCGCACCGGGGGCCGTGGCGCGAGATCCTGAACACCGACGCCCGGGTCTATGGCGGCGGCGGGATCGTCGCCGCTGACCCGGTGGTCGCCGGCGAGACGCCCGGCGGCAGCGAGATCCTGCTGTCGCTGCCGCCGCTCGCCACCGTCATGCTGCGGGCCGAAACGGCCTGACGGCCATCACCAGCAGACGAAGCCGCCGTCGACGATCAGATCGATGCCGGTGCAGAAGGAGGATGCGGCGCTGGCCAGGAACACGGCCGGGCCGACCAGCTCGTCCACCGTCGCCATCCGGCCCATCGGCGTGTCGCGCTCGAAGATCTTGCGCTGCTCCGCCACCTCGGGCCGCAGGTTCATCGGCGTCAGCGTGTAGCCGGGGCTGATCGCGTTCACCCGCAGGCCGCGATCGGCCCATTCCATCGCCAGGCTCTTGGTCAGGTGGATCACCCCGGCTTTGGAGGTGTTGTAGTGCGCCTGCAGCAGGCCGCGGTTCACGATCGACCCCGACATCGAGGCGATGTTGATGATCGAACCGCGGCCGCGCGGCAGCATCACCCGGGCCTCGGCCTGGGCCGAGAGGAAGACCCCGGTCAGGTTGACGTCGATCATGCGCTGCCACTGCGCCTCCGGCATCTCTTCCGCCGCGGTGGCGTTGGCGATGCCGGCGCAGTTCACCGCGACGGTGAGCGCGCCGAACTGGGCCTCGACCGCGTCCACCGCCTTGGCGAGATCCGCCGCCCGGGTTACGTCGCCGGTCAGTGTCAGCGCCCGGCAGCCCAGCGCCTGGATGCGGCCGGCGGTGTCGGCGAGGCCGGCTTCCGAGGCCGGCAGGTCGAAGCAGGCGACGTCGGCGCCGGCCTCGGCCAGGCCCACCGCGATGCGCTGGCCGATGCCGCTGCCGGCGCCGGTGACGAAGGCGATCTGATCATCGAGCCGGAAGAGCTGCACGGTCGGACGTCCCTTGTGATTCAGCGGGTTGCGAGTTCCATCACCGCGACGCGGCTGGCCTGGTCGCGGTCGAGGATGCCCTGGTTGCGGCCGCGGGCCAGCACCATGATCCGGTGCGACAGGCCCAGCACCTCGTCGAGGTCGGAGCTGACCACCACCACCGCCATGCCGGAGGCGGCGAGGCCGGCGATCACGTCGTAGATCGCGGCGCGGGCGCCGACATCGATGCCGCGGGTCGGCTCGTCCAGGATGAAGACCTTGGGGTCGCGCGCGATCCATTTCGCGATCACGACCTTCTGCTGGTTGCCGCCCGAGAGATTGCCGGCGCGCTGGCCGGGGGCGCCCTTCACCCCCATCCGCGCGATCAGCTCGGCGGCGAAGCCGCGCACCCGCGCCGGGCTGATCCAGCCGCCCGGGGCGATGCGGTCGAAATTGGCATAGGCGATGTTGTCGGCGATGGTGTGGTCCAGCACCACGCCCTGCAGCTTGCGGTCCTCAGGCACCAGCATCACGCCGGCGCGGATCGCGTCGGACGGGCCGCGCAGGTCGACCGGCCTGCCGTCCACAGCCACCCGGCCGGACGCCACCGGGTCGGCGCCGACGATGCCGCGCACCAGCTCGGTCCGCCCGGCGCCGACGATGCCGGCGATGCCGAACACCTCGCCCGCGCGCACGGTGAAGCTGATGTCGCGGAAGGCGCCGCCCGCGGCGGTGAGGTTCGAGACGTCGAGCCGCGTCCGCTCCTCCGGTACGGAGACGGACGGGAACATGCGGTCGACGCTGCGGCCGACCATCTGCTCGACCAGCGTCTTGACCGGCACCTGCGCCGTGTCATGGGTGGCGACCAGGCGGCCGTCGCGCAGCACCGCGACG
>Ga0182749_1000765_pt1 | contig 27723 bp, 25 predicted proteins | sample eDN3rd37CKraftMG_FD_128875 | JGI IMG/M metagenome (GOLD analysis project Ga0182749, IMG submission 128875) | Enriched Miracle-Growth compost microbial communities from Emeryville, California, USA - eDNA 3rd pass 37_C Kraft MG (version 2) (version 2) ...
TACGCCTCCAGCGTCAGCCGCGCCAGGCGCCTCTCGTCCTTCAGGGAAGCGAGCCACTCCGTACGCGCTGTCTGCAGATCAGGCGTTGCGGAAACAAGAAACTCTTCGCTCATTCGGCTGCGATCCTGCGTCGTGTTCCAGCAATATCCCGCCTGCAGGTTAGTATGGGGTGAAAAAGCTTACTCCCGGGCCGCTCGGGATAGTGTCTGCATCGTGTTCTCCAGCGTTCTTCTGAAGACGGCGTCGAACGAGATGCCTTCGGTCTCCCACACATCAAGCGTGGAGCCGGCTGCGAGCTGCCACCGCGATGACCAGCGAAACGCCTGTTCATTCCAGATCAGTGAGCCGGCCAGCAGAACCTCGGAGTTCACCGCCCCGCGCAGAGTATCAAGCTGCTTGGAAGTGGCCGTCCCCAGGGTGGCCGGATCGAAAGACCCGCTCGCAACCTGCTGCTTTGTGAGAAAGCTTATCTCTAATCCAAGCTCTTCGCTGATATCTGCAAAGGTCTGCCGGTGGACGGATCCAAGCTCGGCCTCCTGAGTCAGGACAAACTGCCTCGTCCCGTTATCCATGCCGATAGCGACGGCTATGAGAGGCCGCTCCAGCCAGGCCGAGCGTCCGAGTTGCTGCAGGGCCGCATCGATCTTTTCGCGCGAGAACTCGACCGTCAAAAGATGCGGCCGCTCGCGCGTGCCCTGCTCGTCATGCACCGGAATGCCGGCCATGCGGTCGACCAGCTCGTAATTATCCACGAAATCGCCGGCACGAATGCCGAGCGCCACTATTTCTGGACTGCCCGCAAGATCTGGATCGCCCGAAACCTTGACGAGAACCTGTTCCAGGCACTCGGCAAAACCACGTAACTTTTCATACTCGAAATTGCCGGTGATCATCGCGGTAGCACGATAGAGTTCTTCAGTATCTACGGCCGCCCTGCCGCTGCCGGAAATCAAAAATGACAGAGCAATCGCGGCAATGAGCGCCCGAATATAGGCCGGCCAAAAATTGAACATTGCCGCCTCCCCCCGCGTGAATCAAATAACTGCATAACATGGTGCGGCGGCTTTAGGCGAAAAACTCGCAGCGACATATCAGAAAAATCAGATTCCGCCCTCAATCTCCTCACGCAGCATTTCGAGCTCCAGCCATTCCTCTTCCAGCCGCTCGCGCTCGGCACGTTTTTCGTCGAGCTCCTTTGTGAATTTTGAAAAGGACGCGGCATCGCGCGAGTACAGCATGGGATCGGCGAGTCTCTCCTCGAGCTTCGCGATTTGGGCGCTGATCTCTTCTATCTTGCCTGGCAATGTTTCGAGCGCGAACTTCTGTTTGTACGAAAGTTTTCTCGCGCCCGGCTTTTCCGACGCGACGCGGGCCGGTTCTTTTCGCGCTAGGTCCTGGCCCGGACGTATTTTACGGCGGTCGAGCTCTTCTCCCCTGCGTTGGGCCATCATGTCCGAATAGCCGCCCGCATATTCGATCCACCGGCCATCGCCTGCGGGCGCAATGGTGCTTGTCACCGTGCGATCGAGGAAGTCGCGGTCGTGGCTGACGAGGAGCACGGTTCCAGGAAAATCCTCCACCAGTTCCTGCAGGAGATCGAGTGTTTCCATATCGAGATCGTTGGTCGGCTCGTCCAGCACCAGGAGATTGGCCGGGCGGGAGAGGAGTCGCGCCAGCACAAGCCGCGCCCGCTCTCCGCCGGATAGCTCACGAACCGGCGTACGCGCCTGCTCGGGCTTGAAGAGAAAGTCCTTCATATAAGAAACGACATGCCGCTCCTGCCCATTGACCACCACGCTCTCCCCCCGCCCGTCGGTCAGGAAATGGGCAAGCGTATCGTTCGGATCGAGCGCGGCCCGATTTTGGTCAAGGGTCGCGATGTCCAGGTTGGCGCCCAGCCGGATCGTGCCCTCATCCGGTTCCATCACGCCGGTGAGCAGTTTGAGCAGGGTCGTTTTTCCTGCACCATTGGGGCCGACCAGGCCCACCCGGTCGCCACGCAGTATGCGCGTGGAAAAATCCTTTACCACCGAGAGTTCCCCGAACCTCTTGGTGAGGTGCTCCGCTTCGATCACGAGCTTTCCGGAGAGCGCGGCGTCGCTGGCCTTGATGGTGGCGACGCCTTCTGCCCCACGATGGCCGCGGTGCCGGGCCCGCAATTCCTGCAGCTCGGAAAGGCGGCGGACATTGCGTTTGCGCCTGGCGGTCACGCCGTAGCGCAACCAATGCTCCTCGCGGGCGATCTGCCGTCCGAGCTTCTGCTGATCGCGTTCTTCCTCCTCCAGCAGCTTGTCGCGCCAATCCTCGAAAAACGCGAAACCCTTGTCGAGCCTGCGGGTGGTGCCGCGGTCCAGCCAGACCGTGGCTCGGCTCACCTTTTCCAGGAAGCGCCGATCGTGCGAAATGATGACCGCCGCCGAGGAGGAGCGCTGCAGTTCCTCTTCGAGCCATTCGATGGTCGTAAGGTCGAGATGGTTGGTCGGCTCGTCGAGAAGCAGGAGATCCGGCTCCGGCGCCAACACGCGCGCAAGAGCGGCACGCCGAGCCTCTCCGCCCGACAGAGAAGCGGGTGCCTCCTCGCCACTAAGCCCCAGCTTGTCGAGCACCAGCGCCACACGGTTTACATCGTCCGCCGGCCCCAATCCGGCCTCCACATAGGCGCGCACGGTCTCGAATCCCTGCCAATCGGGCGCCTGCGGCAGGTAGCGCATGGTGACCGTCGGCTGCCGGAACACTTCCCCGTCCTGGGGTTCGGTAAGACCTGCAGCGATCTTGAGCAGCGTCGATTTGCCTGAGCCGTTGCGGCCGACAAGCGCAATGCGCTCTCCGGGGCCAACCATCAGCGACGCGCCATCGAGCAGCGGAGTGCCGCCGAAGGTAAGACGAATGCCATCGAGCTTCAGAAGGGGAGGCGCCACGTCATACAGCTCCGTCTGCGAAGAAATCGGCAAGCAGCAACGCCCGCCCGCGCATAAGGGTGACGGAAAGCTCTCCGCGCACGATGTTCGACAGGACCAGTGAGGAGCCGAATGGCACCTCCACCGAATAGAGAGGCCACTTTGCGCCCTCCACGGTGAGACCTGCAAGATCGGTGAAGGCAAGAATGCTGAACAGCGTGCCATCGGCGTAGTCGAAAGCTTGACGCTCTCCATTGAGGAGCGGGGTTCCTTCCTGGCTGCCGCTTGTGAGCAATGTCGACACCCCCTGCTCCGCCAGCTTCACCGCCAAGGCGAGATGCAGATAGGTATGATCCGGCCGCATCCCACCAAAAGCGCCGACCAGCACCAGGGAGGTCGCGCCCAGATCGAGGGCTGCTTTGATGGCAAGTTCTCCGTCCGTTTTGTCCTTATCGGCCGGATAGACCTCACGCGTAACATCCGGGAAGGCCTCCATCAGCCCATCCGGGTGGGAGTCGAAGTCGCCCACCCAGAGTTCCGGCTGGAGACCGAGCGTTGCGGCGTGCCGCATTCCCGAATCGGCAGCAATGACACGCGCACCTTCCATCTGCTTCTGGAGCAGAGGAGTGGGACGGATCTCACCGCCCAGAAGAATGGCAAATTGGCTCATGGGCGGGGCTTACCACGCTCTCTGGCCCTGGCGGAAGAACCAGTCAGGCAACATCGAGCACGATCTTGCCGATATGCGCGCCCTCTTCCATCCGCTCATGCGCCCGCCACGCCTCGCGCAGCGGAAAGATCGTGTCCATGACCGGCGCAATCTTCCGTGTGGCGAGCAGCGGCCAGACATTCGCCTCGAGCTCGGCGGCGATATGCCCTTTGAACTCGACCGTGCGCGGGCGCAGGAGAGACCCTGTATGGACGAGCCGTTTCGCCATGAGCTTTGAGAAGTCCACCTGTGCTTTCGATCCTCCCAGAAAGGAGATCTGCACGATACGCCCGTCTATTGCGGCTGCAGCATAATTGCGGTCGATGTAACCGCCGCCGATCATATCGAGAATGACGTCCGCCCCGCGTCCTTCAGTCGCCTCCTTCACCGCCAGCACAAAATCCTCCGTGCGGTAGTTCACCGCTCGAACGGCTCCCAGCTTCAGGCAGGCCTCACATTTTTCCGTCGAACCGGCGGTCGCGATAACCTTTGCGCCGAAATTGCTCGCCAGCTGGATCGCCGTGGTGCCGATGCCGGACGTACCGCCATGGACCAGGAACGTCTCGCCGAGCTTGAGTCCACCCCGTTCGAAGACATTGTGCCAAACGGTGAAGAACGTCTCCGGCAGGGCTGCCGCCTCCGTGAACGTGAATCCGTGCGGGATCGGAAGCGCATTGGTCTCATGGGTCAAGCAGAACTCGGCGTAGCCGCCGCCTGGTGTCAGCGCTGTCACCTCGTCGCCAACACGCCAGCGTTCTGCGCCTTCCCCGAGGGCCGCCACCACGCCCGACACCTCCAGGCCGGGCAGGTCGGAAGCGCCGGGCGGCGGTGGATAGACGCCCTTCCGTTGCGCCACGTCGGGCCGGTTCACGCCGGCGGCTTTCACCTTGATCAGGATCTCACCCTTACCCGGTTTGGGGACGGGCCGCTCTTCGGGCTTCAGCACCATCGGCCCGCCGGGTTCGCTGATGGCGACTGCCGTCATTTTGTCGGGGATATCGTTGGATGTCATAGCAAAGCCTTCTTTTTGCAATTCTTCCTCAACCGCGCCGGCAGGAATGCATTGCCTCGTTCCGTGCCGGTTATGTATTGTCGTTGCACTTACGGCAGGAATTGCGGATGGGGATTATGGACGAGGACGCCACGATACGGCCACCCCAATACACAATTGGCCAGGATCTTTCGACCTTTTCAGTGGAAGAACTGAGGCGGACCATCGGCCTGCTCCAGGACGAAATTGAGCGCCTGGAACAGGAACTGCGCTCCAAGGACTCCACCAAGGCAGCAGCCGAAGCGCTTTTCCGGCGCGGCTGACCGGCTGATCACCCATCCGGAGCCGTAATCACGGCAGCCGGCACGAGAAAGGCAATCCTGTTCATGCTTTCGGCCGTCGGATCGATCGTTGCCCTGCTCCTCGGCACTGCTTTTCTCTTGGGCGGCTCAGGGCTCTTCGGTCTGCTCATTCCGCTGCGCGGCCAATATGAAGGTTTTTCCACCACAGCGCTCGGCTTTCTCGGAACGTGCTGGGCGGGAGGCTTTATTGCCGGGTGCTATCTGGGTCCGCGCCTCGTGCGCCGGGTCGGTCATGTGCGCGCTTTTGGAGCCTTTGCCGCCACGGGCGCGATCGTCGCGCTGATCAACGGCATCTGGATCGACGAGATCGTCTGGTTTGTCCTGCGCGCCTTCACCGGATTCACGATGGCCGGTGCATTCATGGTCATCGAAAGCTGGTTGAACGAGCGTTCAAGCAACGAGACGCGTGGAACGGTCTTCGGCCTCTACATGATGGTCACTTACGCCGCCATTATGGCCGGGCAGATGGTGGTGACGCTCGGCGACGTGACGACACCGATCCCCTTCATGGTGACCGGCATTCTCTTCTGCCTGGCGCTGCTGCCGACCGCAGTGTCGACCGCTGTCACGCCCGCACCGTTGGCAGACGTAAGGATCGATTTCAGAAATCTTTATGCCAATTCGCCGGTGGCGGTCTGGGGATGCCTGCTGATCGGCATCGCCAATGGCGCCTGGGGCACGCTGGGAGCCGTTTATGGGGCCGAGGTTGGCATCTCCACCTTCGAGATAGCGCTCATGATGAGCATCGCCGTGGTTGCCGGTGCAGCCGCGCAGGTGCCGATCGGGCGGATCTCGGACCATACCGACCGCCGGTTTGTGCTCGCGGGCTGCTCGCTGGGGGCAGCGCTCACCGGGCTTGCCATTTTCGTCACCGCGCCGCGCATCGGCGGGGTCATCATCACGATGACCGGCCTTTATGGTCTGCTTGCCTACTCCCTCTATCCAATCTCTGTCGCCCATGCGAACGACCATGCATCCGGCACCGATTTCGTGAAGGTTTCCAGCGGTTTGCTGCTTCTCTATGGGATCGGGACCATGGCAGGACCGATCTTCGCGGGCATCTTCATGCAATGGCTGCGGCCGGAAAGCCTTTTCCTCGCAACGGCGGGAGCGCATCTCGGCATCACCGCCTACGCCCTGGTGCGGATCTCGCGCCGGGCGCCTGTGCCGGTACAGGAACGGGAGATGTTTCAGACGATTCCGGCGGCGCAGCCAGCGGCCACACCGCAGAGCGTCATGCTGGATCCGAGGGCGGATACGGGCGAAGGACAATCGGAGAAGATGGAAGAGCCGAAGGCACAGGCTGCCGAATGAACTGGCCGGGCGATTGCCCGGCCTGTCCAACTCCCAAATTTTTGGGACTCTCTCAATCGCCTGGGCGGGCCGCTCTTAACCGCGCCGGCATGAGCAAATTCTATTGGGACGCCCGAAAATCCACTTTCGCGGATCAATGTCGGGTCTGGACTTCTTTCAGCCTTTCCATCTCGTCTTTTATAGCCAGCTTGCGTCTCTTCAGCTTCGCGATTTCCAGTGGGTCGACCGACGGATGCGTGAGTGCATCATCGATTTCGCGCTGCAGGTCGACATGCTTGCGCTGAAGCTCGGCAAGATGGGAGTCAAGCGACATGGGTGCCTCCTTCCTTGGTTCCTCGGGAACCGCCCGGAATGCTCCCGCCCTTGTTCCGTGACGGTACTTTGACAGTCTGCCATCAATGGCCGCGGATGTCGAATGTTAAAGGTAGCATTTATCCAAGTCACAAAATGTGGTAGAAAATATCGCTTGGTCCCAGTATGGGACGACGCCGGCGCGTCGCGCCGCATCCCTGCCGGAGTCAAAGCAGATCGTGAGAATGTCGGAACAGGAAGAGGCCGAAATTCGGTTGGAATTTGCCCGTTTGAAGCAAGACCACGCCGATTTCGATGCGGCCATCAATGCGATGATCGCCTCCGGCTGCGATCCCCTGCAGATCCAGCGCATGAAGAAGAAGAAACTGGCGCTCAAGGATCGCATCCAAGAACTCGAAGACAAAATCATTCCGGACATCATCGCCTGAAATCCTTGCTTGCCGATCGCGCCGTGCTGGGCTACGGCCCGACGTTGTAACTTGATGGGATCTTTGCATGGATCGGCAAAAAGCTGACGTAGCGATCATCATGGGAAGCCAGTCGGACTGGGAAACCATGCGCCATGCGGCGGAGACGCTTGAATCGCTCCAAATTTCTCACGATGTGCGGATCGTCTCCGCTCATCGCACGCCGGACCGGCTTTATGCTTTCGCCAAGGGTGCCAAAGCGGAAGGGTTCCGCGTGATCATCGCCGGCGCAGGAGGTGCCGCCCACCTGCCGGGCATGGCTGCGGCGCTGACACCGCTCCCCGTCTTCGGCGTACCGGTTCAGTCCAAGGCGTTGTCGGGCCAGGATTCACTCCTCTCCATCGTCCAGATGCCCGCCGGCATCCCGGTTGGCACCTTGGCCATCGGCCGCTCCGGCGCCGTGAATGCAGCGCTTCTCGCAGCAGCGGTGCTGGCCCTTTCCGATGATGCGCTCGCCGCTCGGCTCGACGCTTGGCGCGCGCGCCAGACCGCCGATGTTGCCGAGCGCCCGGTGGATGGCGCATGAACCAGCCGCTTGCGCCCGGCGCCACGATCGGCATCGTAGGCGGCGGCCAGCTTGGGCGAATGCTCGCCATGGCTGCCGCGCGCCTCGGCTACCACACCATCATACTCGAGCCTGACCGGACTTGCCCGGCAGCGGAGGTGGCCGGCCATCATATCGTTGCCTCCTACGACGATGGCAGGGCTTTGGAGCAGCTTGCCCGGCGCAGCGATGTGGTCACCTACGAATTCGAGAACGTACCGGTGATGTCGGCACGCTCCCTCGCCGACCGCGTCCCGCTCCATCCGCCGGCCGAAGCGCTCGAGGCCGCGCAGGATCGCCTGTCCGAGAAGATCTTTCTCAACGCCATCGGCATCGCCACGGCTCCGTTCGTTTCCGTCGGCACGGACGAGGAACTGGCCGAAGGGCTCGCCCGCTTCAGCGGCAGCGGCGTGCTCAAGACCAGGCGGTTCGGTTACGATGGCAAGGGCCAGCGTGTATTCCGGCGAGCAGGTGCCGGCGATGCCAAGGGCGCAGTGACCGCCATGGGCAGCGTGCCTCTTATCCTCGAAGGACTGGTCCCATTCGAGCGAGAGATCTCCGTAATCGCCGCGCGTGGCTTGGATGGAAAATTGGCGGCTTATGAGCCGGCAGAAAACATCCATCGCGATGGCATTCTCTTCCAGTCGACCGTCCCGGCTGCAATTTCAGCCGAAACGGCGGAAGCGGCCCGCGAGGTGGCCTATGCCATCCTTTCCGCACTCGATTATGTCGGCGTCATCGGGGTCGAATTCTTTGTGCTCAGGGACGGATCGGTGCTCGTCAACGAGATGGCGCCCCGCGTCCACAATTCCGGCCACTGGACCGAAGCGGCCTGCGCCATCTCTCAATTCGAGCAGCACATCCGCGCCATTTCCGGATTGCCACTGGGCAGCACGGAACGTCACTCGGACTGCACGATGGAAAATCTCATCGGCGCCGACCAGGAGCGGGCACCGGAACTGCTCGCCGAACCCGATCTGATGCTTCACCTTTATGGAAAGGCAGAGGCGAGGCCAGGGCGCAAGATGGGGCACTTCACGCGGATCTTTCCCCGCCGGGATCGATAGCCTGACAACAGCGCTTCCTCGATGCCGATGGGAGCTAAAAAAAATCGGGGATGGTGACGGATCACCATCCCCGCGGCCCCCGCCTAGAGTTTAGGAGCATTTGTGCGGCGGCAAGTCATTCCACTTGCCTGCAAATGCTCTAGTTCACCGCATCCAGCCGGCCGAGACGAACGAAGATCGTCTCGCCCGAAGAATCATCCACGCCGTCATTGTCGGTCACGAAGTAGGCTTCGCCGGCAGCGTCGATGGTGAAGCCTTCGACCTTGTCGACCACATAGCCATTGGTGGCGGTGCGGATGTCGTCGATGAGATCGCGGACTAGTGTTTTTTCCACAACCGGGAGCTCCGCATCGAGCGAGACGGGTTTGAACGATTCAAGAGCAACCTTGTAGAGCCGCTTGTTCTTGGCGGCCGTGCCGATCAGGTTGTCGCGCTCGATGATATAGAGCGCACCGTCATAGGCGGTGATTTCGGACAGACCGACCCAGCCCTTTTCGGTGGCGTCGAGCGGGTAGCGCGCGGCAAGCCACTCCTCGCTTTCAGGCTTATAGGCGAGCAGCTTCACCTGGCCTTTCGGATCGTCCTTCCACTCGCGCTGGACGGCCATGACGAGCATCCGGTCATCACCTTCGCCGACCATGGTGACGCCTTCAAAACCGTAACGCTGCTCGTTGGCCAAGAGCTCGGCCGGGAGCCCGATCTCCTCGTCGATGACGCCCTCGCCGTCCACGTGGAAAAGTGCATGGGGGATAAGCACCGAGCTGTCGCCTTCGTTCGCGAGCCAGAAGCCGCCTTCGCCGTCCGCGACAAGTCCCTCGATGTCGAGTTTCTGGGCCGCCGCATCGCCGCGCTTCACGATGATCTTTTGCGTGATCTCCGCCGGCTTCTTGGTCGCATCGATGCCGAAGATGGCCGGCTCGCTGCCATAGATCGAGTCTGAAGCCGCGAAGAGATGGCCGGCCTGGGCCGGATCACCGGCGAGCGCGGAAAGGGCGCCCCAGCCGATCGGGCGGCCATCCTGCATGACGGACTTGATCATCGGATAGGTCGGCGCGCCCTCGCCGAGTTCGTAGACCATGACATGCGAACGCGCCGCGCCATCCTCGCCAAGATCTTCCTCATTGGCGGTCACGAACAGGTTGCGCTGGGGAATGGCGAGGACACCTTCCGGCCCGATGCCGGAGGGCAGCACCTGCACGAATTCCGGCTCCGCTCCCGTGTCACGATACACGGTGACCGTGGAAGCGCGTTCCGTGGCGACGAAGATATAGCGCTGGCCATTATAAACGGCGGTTTCCGCGCCTTCCGGCTCGACCCCTTTGGCGTCCGAGCGCCCGTCGGGATAATGGCCGGTAAGCGCGATCTGGTGCTCAAACGACGAGCCGGAATCGTAAAGCACCTCGCCCGCCTTGGAGAAGATGGTGAAGGTGCGCGAGCCGCCCTTGTAGTCGCCCTCATTGGCGACCAGCAGGCGGTCGTTGTCGAGCCACTGCACGGTATCCGGTTCCCGCAGGAGATCGCTTGCGGATTGATCGAAGCGCAGCGCCCCATCGTCGGCCAGGTCGACATTCTCCACACTTGCCGAGCCCGCGGAGAACTGGCTGACGATCTCGCCCGTTTCGGCCGACACGATCACGATGTGGTTGTTTTCCTGCAGCGTGAGGGCAATTTCGCCGTTTTCGTTGATGTCTACGAATTCGGGTTCAGGGTCCTCCGGCGCGACTTTGGCAATGCCGGTCAGGTCGACGGTCTTGACGCTGCCGCAGTCGGGTGCTCCGTCCGTGAGAGAGAAGACCTGCAGCGTGCCGGCGGGCATTTGCGGGATCTCGCCATCGTTCACATCCTCGTCGCGCTCATTCTCGACCGCAACCGCGAGGAAGCGCTTATCGGCGCTGATGGCGACCGAGTCCGGCTGCCCCGGGAGCGTGCAGGAATCCGCCGCGCTCTTTTGCGCGATATCAACCAGAAGCAGCTTGCCGGACGGGTTTGCCTTGCTTTCGGAGGTATTTACGGCAGCAATCGCTTTGCCGCCCACCGCCGTAACCGAGGTGGGCTCGCCGTCCACCTTGATAAGGCCGCCGGCTTTCGGCGCCTTGGGATCGGTGATGTCGATGAATCCGATCGCACCCAGCGGACTGTCGCTGTAGATCAGGGTGTTTCCATCCTCGCTGGCGGTGATGATCTCGGACGAAGTGGTGCTCGCCGGGTCGATGTCGGCGGGCAGGTTTTCCGCCACTGGGAAGGTTGCAATCCGATTGAAGCTCTGATCGGCGAACGCTGGTATTGCGGTTGAGAGCGAAAGCGCTGCGGCGAGCGCGTAGAGCATTGAAGGACGTCCCATTCCCCATCTCCTTGCGATTGGATGCCGCTTATTGGAAGACGAGGATTGCATGAGCGTGACACAACGATGACAGTCCGATGACGGTCTTCTGTACCAATTCCGAATAGTTTTCTTGCCTCCTCAGTGGATTGCAACTATATACCGGGCATTCCCATACATTGGTGGTCATGACCACCGCCCGCGCTAGGGAAGCGGGCGAACACAGGATCTTTTTGCGATGGCCAACACGCTTCTCATGCCGAAGGCAACCGCCGTCTGGCTGGTGGACAACACGGCGCTTTCCTTCGACCAGATCGCCGAGTTCTGTAAGCTCCATCCGCTCGAGGTACGGGCAATCGCCGACGGCGATGCGGCCCAGGGCATCAAGGGCATGGACCCGGTAATCACCGGTCAGCTCACCCGTGAGGAGATCGCCCGCGGTGAGGCGGACTCGAACTACCGGCTGAAGCTCTCGGAGCCGAAGGTTCGCGTGCCCGAGACCAAGCGCAAGGGCCCGCGCTATACCCCTCTCTCCAAGCGCCAGGACCGGCCAAACGCCATCCTCTGGCTGGTACGCAATCATCCTGAGCTGAAGGACGCGCAAATCTCGCGCCTCGTCGGCACCACCAAGTCGACGATCGAGCAGATCCGCAACCGCACCCACTGGAACTCGGCCAACCTCGTGCCGATGGATCCGGTGACGCTCGGGCTATGCTCGCAGATCGACCTTGACATGGAAGTGAGCCGCGCGGCCCGCCATGCGCCACCGTCTCAGCCGACTGGCGACACGCTACTGCCCGCCGCTGAAACGGAGAAGCTGCCGGTCGAGGAAACCCGCCGCGAGGAGCCCGAAGAGAAGGAACTCGACGCGGATGCGGTCTTCGCCAAGCTCTCATCCCTTCGCTCGCGGCGCGAAGAGGACGAGGAATAACGGCGCTTAGACCATTGATTTTACGCAATTCCGGACGGAAGGCCGGTTTCCACTTCTCTCGGAATTGCCCTAGCCGCAGTAGCTGACGCGCTGACCTCCGTCATAGGCGGCGGCCAGCGCCTGTTCCAGCAGGCTTTCGGCCACCGGCACACCTTGCGCGGTGGCCACGTCCGCCAGCACTCGTCCAAAGTATTTGTCGCCGCTTACGTTGCGGATGTGGACCACGGTTCCGCCGATCAGCGCTTCCAGCTCGTCGCGCGCATTCCGCGCCGCGGCTTTTTCCAGCCCACACCGGCTTCGCATTTCGGGTGCATCCACGCCCCTGATGCGGACGCTTACGGTAATCCTCTGCCCCGGCCATACATGCGCCTCCGCCACGAAGGTATCACCATCGATGACGCGGACGACCGCTGCATCGATCGGACCAGGAATGACTTCTCCGGCAATAAGCGGCGCTACACCGAAGGTGAGTGCTAGGAACGCGACGGATAAGAGCGGCCGAATCGACATGAATAGGATTATATTCCCAAGAATGCCGACGCGGCAAGTATCAGCTTTTGCATCAGAAGTCGCTAGCGATGCCCTTCACTTCCCAATCGCCATATCGCGCCGGATCCGGCCCGTCGCGGCCGCCGATCTCGCGCGCCCTTTTGGCTTGCTCCTCGGCATACTGTTTTCGGCGTTCTTCCGCTTCCTTCAGCGCTCGCTTGGCGGCCGGCGATAGAGTCTCACGATCCCGGCCGGGTGGGGCTTCCTTTCTCGTCAGGTCTTCCAATGTCTTGTCCTTTCGCAGGCGCGCGGCCATTTGTTGAATATGCAAGATCTCGTTCCCATCATATAGGCGAATGGGTCGCTCAAGTCATAAATCGCGGGCGATTCGCGGAATTACGGAGCCTCTCGGATGAACATGATTCGCACCGCAATGCTTCTGGCGTTCATGACGGCGCTCTTCATGGCTGTCGGCTATCTGATAGGTGGCAGCGGAGGCATGATGATCGCGCTCGTCATCGCAGCGGCCATGAATCTGTTCAGCTACTGGAACGCCGACAAGATGGTGTTGAGGATGCACCATGCGGTGGAAGTCGACGAGCGGACCGCCCCGGAATACTATCGCATCGTGCGCGATCTCGCGCAGAGGGCCGGGCTGCCCATGCCCCGCGTCTACGTCATTGATAATCCACAACCCAATGCGTTCGCTACGGGCCGCAACCCGCAGAACGCGGCCGTTGCCGCGACCACAGGCCTGCTCCACAGCCTGACGCCGGAAGAAGTGGCGGGAGTGATGGCCCACGAGCTGGCGCATGTGCAGAATCGCGACACGCTGACGATGACGATCACGGCCACTCTGGCCGGCGCGATATCCATGCTGGGCAACTTCGCCTTCTTTTTCGGCGGCAATCGCGACAACAACAATCCTCTGGGCTTTATCGGTATCCTCGTCGCCATGATTGTCGCGCCGCTGGCGGCAATGATCGTGCAAATGGCGATCAGTCGTACGCGTGAATATGCGGCCGATCGCAGGGGCGCCGAAATCTGCGGGCAGCCGCTCTGGCTGGCTTCCGCTCTTGCCAAGATCTCCCGCGCCGCGCACCGGGTCGTCAATGTCGATGCCGAGCGCAACCCCGCGACAGCACATCTTTTCATCATAAATCCGCTGTCGGGCCAGCGTATGGACAATCTTTTCTCCACGCACCCCAACACGGACAATCGCATAGCCGCCCTTCAGGCGTTGGCACAGGAATTCGGGACTGCCGCACCTGGTTCGTTCCAGGCGGATGAGCCTGGAGCGGACGGACCTTGGGGCCGCGCCGCAGGTCGTGCCCGCAGGGGTCCTTGGTCGTGAGCGGGGACGAAGCTCAACAAGGCGCACAGCGACGCGGAAAGCCGGCTTCCGCCCGCACACCGATCGAAGATAAACCGGGCCTTGATGCCCGGAGAACGGCGGCCAGGCTTTTGGCTGCCGTGATCGATACGCGCACGCCCTTGGACGCTCTCACGGACAACGAGCATGGTCATCCGCAGTATCTCGCACTCGAGCAGCGTGACAGGGCTCTTGTCCGCGCCATCCTGATAAGTTCGCTACGGCACCGCTGCACCATCGAAAAACTGATCGGCAGGAGGCTCGACCGACCGCTGCCCCCCAACGCTCACTTGCTTTCCCACATCCTGCATGTCGGCGCGGCGCAGATCCTCTTTCTCGACGTGCCCGACAGCGCTGCGGTGGATCTCGCGGTGGCCCAGGCCAAAGCCGATCCGCGGGCCGCTCGCTTTTCCGGCCTGGTGAATGCGGTCCTGCGCAATATCGCCCGCCGCAAGCATGAGCTGCCGAAGGCGCTGGAGAACACCCGAGACGCACCGGCCTGGTTCGCTGAGCGGTTGGAGGCCATTTATGGACGGGACGGGGCCGACGCGATCCTGAAAGCGCACCGCCTCGAGGCCCCTATTGATTTCACCGTGAAATCCGATCCCGCGCTTTGGGCGGAGCGACTGGGCGGCCGTGTGCTTCCCAACGGCTCCGTGCGGCTCGATCGCTTGCCGGGTCCCGTGCCGGAACTGCCGGGCTTCTCGGAAGGAGCCTGGTGGGTCCAGGACGCCGCGGCAAGCTTGCCCGCCAGGCTCCTGGGGGATGTAGAGGGACTGTTCGTAGCGGATCTCTGCGCCGCACCCGGTGGCAAGACAGCGGAGCTCGCGCTGGAGGGCGCTCGGGTTACCGCCGTCGACCTCTCGGACAACCGCCTGAAGAGGCTCAAGGCCAATCTCGATCGGTTGGGGCTTGCGGTTGAAATCGTGCGGGCGGACGTGCTCTCATGGGAACCCAACCGCAAATTCGATGCGGTGCTGCTTGATGCGCCCTGCTCCTCCACGGGTACGGTGCGCCGGCATCCGGACGTTCCCTGGACCAAGACGCCGGAGGACATTGCCAAGCTTGCCGACTTGCAAGGGCGGCTGTTGGAGCGCGCGCTCACGTTCGTGCATCCGAGCGGTATGGTTGTCTTCTCGAACTGCTCGCTCGATCCCTCCGAAGGCGAGGAACTGGTGCGCAACCTCCTTGCGACGCGCGACGATGTGGCCGTGGACCCTATTCTCCCCGAAGAGCTGCCGGGCGCCGAGCACTTTGTCACGGCCGAGGGCTTTTTGCGCACGACGCCTGCTATCACCAGTGCAGAGGGCCAACTCGACAATATCGACGGCTTCTTCGCTGCGCGGCTGAGGCTTCGATGAGGGATTTTCTCCTTCGCACAAGATTTTGAATCATCTAGTGTCCTCCGTGGGCTCCTCCCTCTCGGGAGGTTATGGAGGGCAACAATCGAGGTATTGCTTTGAGGATGGCCAGCGGCTTCAGCCCGCTCCTATGGGATCTTGCGGCACGTCAGGCGTGGAAGCGTCTGCGCCGAAGGCTGCGTGCGGGTCCGGCCTATCGCTGGCGCTACACGGGACGAACGCCTGAACGTCTTCTGATTGCCCCACCGGACCTGCGAATTGCTGACCCTGAAGTGGCCCGCAAGATTTATCACGGGCGCTTCCTTTTCGCGGGCCATCTGGTGGAAACAGGGGGGCAATCACCTTTCCACATGGATGTAGCCAACACCGCATGGCTTGAGGAACTGCATGGCTTCCGATGGCTGCGCCACCTGCATGCGGCCCATACGGAACTCGCATCGGCCAACGCCCGCGCCCTGGTCGCCGATTGGGTTGCTTTGCATGGGCGCCGAATTTCGGGGATTGCATGGCAGCCTGCGGTCACCGCCCGCCGCGTGATCGCTTGGCTTCAGCACTCGGCTGTCGTCCTGCAAGGGGCCGATCTTGCCGCTTACCGGCAATACCTGAAGCTGCTGGCCATACAGGTGCGCTACCTGCGTTCGATCACCTCGGAGATGCCGGACGGAGAGGAGAAGCTGCGCGCACGCATCGCGCTCGCCTTCGCCGCGCTTTCCCTGCCTACCTCCGTGACCACCCTGCGGACAGCTACACGCAATTTGAGCGCCGAGCTCGATCGACAAATCTTGCCGGACGGCGGCCATATCTCGCGCAATCCGCGCGCCATCATCGAGCTTTTGGCCGATCTCCTGCCCCTGAGGCAGACATATGCAATCCAGGCAGAACCACCCCCGCAGGCGCTGGTGGGCGCGGTGGAACGCATGCTGCCGGCGTTACGCTTCTTCCGCCACCAGGACGGCAGCCTTGCGCGCTTCAACGGCATGGGAATCACGATCCATGACCGGGTGACCGCCATTTTGCGCCATGACGATACGGGAGGCGCACCGCTCTCCCATGCGCCGCATTCGGGCTACGAGCGCCTTTCCATGGGCGGCACGACGGTAATCGCGGATACGGCAGCACCGCCGCCGGTGGAACTCTCCAATATGGCCCATGCGGGCTGCCTTTCATTCGAGCTCTCCTCCGGGAAGCATCAGTTCATCGTCAATTGCGGGATCGACAGCTTCGGGGTCGAGGCTTTCCGCCCGCTTGCGCGGGCAACGGCGGCACATTCCACGGCGACGCTCAATGACACTTCCCAGGCCCGCTTTGCCCTTCCCCCGGGATGGGATGATTGGGTCGGCACCCCGCTTGTCGGCGGCCCGCGCAAGGTGAGCTGCCGGCGCATCGATACCGACCGGACACTGGGCTTCGTAGCCAGCCATGACGGCTACGTCTCCCGCTTCGGCCTCGTTCACGAGCGTGAGCTGGCGCTAATGCACGAAGGGACGGTGGTGCGCGGCAGCGACCGCTTCTTCCGCCCCGATGGCGCCGGCTTGGAGCGAGCGGTAACGGTTGCGGTCCGCTTCCATCTCCATCCGGACATCAATCTCTATCGGGATGAAAATGGGCTCCTGATCCTTGCCGGCGAGGCAACCGATACATGGGTGTTCTCCTGCAAGGGGGTCGAGCCCGTGGTGGAGGAATCCATCTTCTTCGCCACCATCGCCGGCGCGTGCCGCAGCCGGCAGATCGTGCTGCATTTCAAGGCGAACGAGATGCAGGAGGCCCACTGGCAGCTCGTGCGTACGCACAGCATCCTCTCACGGACTTGATCCTGCGGCCCCGCGGCGACTTGATTTGACGCTGACGTGTGATACAGCGCCATGCGTCCTTTAGGACGCTCAAAGGACGCTGTACGTAATTAAATCTACGCATCGTGCCTCCCGATGCGCCAGCGGCCTGCCCATGAGGATTGCCATGACCGTTTCCGCGAAGAACATCCCAGCGCCCGATCTCGTTCCGGTCCGGCGCGCTCTGATTTCCGTTTCCGACAAGACCGGTATCGTTGATTTCGCCCGCGCGCTCGCCGCCCGCGACGTAGCGCTCGCATCCACCGGCGGCACCGCGGCGTTGCTCGCGCAGAACGGAATCGGCGTGACGGATGTCTCGCAGATCACCGGATTTCCCGAGATCATGGATGGGCGCGTCAAGACGCTCCATCCGTCGGTGCATGGCGGCCTCCTCGCCATTCGCGACGATCCCGAGCATCGCTCCGCAATGGAAACGCATGCCATCAAGCCGATCGATCTGGTGGTGATCAATCTCTACCCGTTCGAGCAAGTGCGGTTCGGTGGCGGGGATTACGCGGCCACTGTGGAGAATATCGACATCGGTGGCCCGGCCATGCTGCGCGCCGCCGCCAAGAACCATGCCTATGTGGCTGTTGTCACCGATCCTGCGGACTACGCCCGCGTGCTGGCAGCGCTGGAAGAAAACAACGGTGCATTGCCCTATCGGCTGAGGCAGGAGTTGGCGGCCAAGGCTTATGCACGGACAGCGGCCTATGACGCGGCAATTTCACAGTGGTTCGCGGAAACCCTTTCCGTTGCCGAACCCGAGTGGCGCGCGTTCGGCGGCAGGTTGTCCCAGGTGATGCGCTATGGTGAGAACCCCCACCAGCAGGCAGGCTTTTATGTCACCGGCGACCAGCGGCCAGGCGTGGCTACCGCGCGTCAGGTGCAGGGCAAGCAGCTCTCCTACAACAACATCAACGATACGGACGCCGCTTTCGAGCTCGTTTCGGAATTTGCACCGGCAAAAAGCGCGGCCGTTGCCATCATCAAGCACGCCAACCCCTGCGGCGTGGCGGAAGGAAGCTCGCTGGCCGAAGCCTACCGCAAGGCGCTCGCCTGCGATCCCGTATCCGCTTTCGGCGGCATTGTGGCGCTCAACCGCGTGCTCGACGCCGAGGCAGCCGAGGAAATCGCGAAAATCTTCACCGAGGTGATTATCGCACCGGATGCGACGGAAGAGGCGCAGGCGATCATTGCCGCGAAGAAGAATTTGCGCCTGCTCCTGACGGGCGGTGTTGCCGATCCGCGTGCGCCGGGACTTTCCGCAAAGACGGTAGCTGGCGGGCTGCTGGTCCAGACACGCGACAACGGCGTGGTTGACGATCTCGAACTCAGGGTGGCGACGCAACGCGCGCCCACCGAGAAGGAGATGGCGGACCTGAAATTCGCCTTCCGTGTCGCCAAGCATATGAAGTCGAACGCGATCGTGTATGCGCGGGATCTCGCCACGGTGGGCATCGGCGCCGGCCAGATGAGCCGGGTCGATTCGGCGCGGATTGCAGCGCGCAAAGCCGAGGACGCGGCCGGGGCTGCAGGGTTGGACGAGCCATTGACGAAGGGCTCGGTGGTGGCTTCCGATGCCTTCTTCCCCTTTGCCGACGGGCTGCTTTCAGCGATCGAGGCCGGCGCCACTGCGGTAATCCAGCCTGGCGGCTCCGTGAGGGACGACGAGGTGATCAAAGCGGCCGACGAGCATGGCGTCGCGATGATCTTCACCGGCATGCGCCATTTCAGGCACTAGCGCTCAGCAGTTCTCACCATCGGCAGAAGGGCGAGGCCCAGCAGAAAGAGCAACAGGATTGGCGTAATGCCCAAGCGCTGAGCGTCATCCGGCGAAAAGGCACCGCGGGAGAACCAGGCGGTTGCAGCAGCAACCGCCAGCGGCCCGATAAAAGCGGTCGCCTTTCCTGAAAGGGCATAAAGCCCAAAGGCCTCGGTGACGTGACCCGACGGCACCTGGTCCACCAGGAGCGTGCGCGATGCCGCCTGTATCGATCCGCCGGCCGCCCCGATGAGGGCACCGGCCATGAAGAACAGTACATCGGGGAGCGAGGAGCCGACGCCGACAGAAAGAAAGAGGACCTGCTCGCGCGTCGTCGAGATCACCATGAGGCAGCTTGCGCAAAGGATGAGAATGGATCCGTTGACGACCGCCCTGGACCCGTGCGCCTGATCCATTCGCCCACCCAGCCAGGCGCCGATCGCCCCGGTTATGTTGGCCAGAACACCGAAGATGCCGATCTGTACAATCGTCCAGCCGAGCACACCCGCGGCATAAATCCCGCCAAATGCATAAAGCGCGTTGAGGGCGTCGCGATAGAACATGGACGACAAGAGAAAGCTGAAATAGCTCCGCTCTGACGGCAGGTTTCGCAGCGTCGCTCCAAGTTGCTTGAGCCCCTGCCTTATAGCCCCCGCGACGTGGCGGCGCGGCTGATCCGGGGTGAAGAGAAACATCGGCAGCACGAACACCAAATACCAAAGGGCGGTAAGCGGCCCCGAAGCACGGTCCCCCTCACGCGCGTCGGCGTCGAGGCCGAGTATCGGCTCTCTGCCTATCAGCGTATGCCCTGTTTCCGGAGACGCGGCCATGAAGCCCAACACCAGCATCAGCGAGACGAGCCCGCCGAGATAGCCGAGCCCCCAGGCCGACCCTGACAGCCGGCCGAGTTCCGCGCGAGGCACGAGGTCCGGCATCATCGCATTGTTGAAAACCGCGGCGAATTCCATCCCGAATACGGCAAGCGCTACGGCAACAAGCACCGGCCAAAAATTCTCCATGCCAGGAACGGCGAACCATAAGGCCGCGCAGCCAAGGACCCCGATCACGGAAAAGAATAAGATCCACGGCTTTCGTTGGCCGGAGGCATCCGCGATTGCCCCGAGGATTGGCGACGTGAGAGCGATCATCAGTCCGCCAATTCCGGTGGCGAGCCCCCATAGCTCCTGGCCACGCGCCGCATCGGGAGCCACAGCGGAAGAGAAATAAGGCGCGAAGACGAAGGTGATGACGAGCGTATGGAAGGGTTGCTGCGCCCAATCGAAGAGCATCCAGCCCCAGATGCCTCGGCGGTCGGTGGCTCGGCCTTCGCCCTTGCCCGTCACCTCCCCCACGCTCATCAAACGCTCAGATCCGCCATCAGACCCGCTGCGACGGACAGGCGGGAGACCGTCAGATCACCACCCTCGGCAAGAGACTGGAGCCGCTCGCGTACCCGTGCCACCCGTTCCCCGCCGGCTTCGATCCATCGCATGGCTGCGTCCTCCCCCTCACCGAACGCTGAGAGCGCGGCAATGGTCATGCCGCGCCGGGCCGCATCGATGGTATCCATCGCCCGAGCAAGTGCCAGCCCGTCATAATAGTCCGACGGCGCAAGGGAACCAGCCGCCGATTCGATTCGGCTCAGGCGAAACGCTTCGCTTAAGGCGAAGAAGGCGGCCGCCGCTTCGGGCAAATCCGCCTTGGCCGTATCGGCGGCAAGCACGATGTCGGGCACGAGCGCGGATATTCCGAGGAGAGACAAGCGCTCCGCCAATGGGGCGGGGACGCCTTGCTCGATGTATTGCGACGCGACCGCCGCAATTCCTTCCGCACGGAAACGCGGCAGGAGAGAGCCGAGAGCCGGATCGAGCTTTGCCCGCGCCTCGACCAGACGGCGGATGCGGTCCCCGATCGTGCCTTGCCCCGCCCCGTTTTTGAGTTGCCACGCGGTCGCGGTGAGGATCAGCCGCGAAACCTGCTCGTAAAGCGCAAGCTGGGTCTGCCCGTCGATCTTGTTGTCCAGGGCGTCGATCGCCGAAAAAAGTGAGCGCAGCTCGAAACCGTCGCGCACGATTGCGTAGGCTTCAACAATCTCATGCGCCGGGCGGCCGGTCATGTCCTGCAGACGGGTGACGAAAGTGGGGCCGCCCCGGTCGATGATGTCGTTGGCAAGCTCTGTCGCTATGATCTCACGGCGCAGTCGGTGGCCGCGAATCTCGGCTGCATATTTCTCTCTCATCTGGCCGGGGAAATAGGCGAAGAGGTCAGCCTCGAAATGCTGCTCATCCGGAACCGGACTCGCCACCAGTTCATCGAAAAGCACGATCTTCGCATAGGCCAGCAGCACGCCGATTTCGGCTCGGGTCAGCGCCTCGCCCCGGCTCTGGCGCTCGGCAAGGGCTTCGGGACCCGGTAGGAATTCAACTGCCCGATCAAGATGCCCCTCGTTCTCGAAGAGGCTCATCATGCGCGCTTGATGCGGCAGCTGCGAAAGCCCGCGCCGCTCGACCAGGGAGATGGCGAGCGTCTGCAGATAATTGTTCTGGAGCACCAGATGCGCCACCTCGTCCGTCATCGCGGCGAGGAGCTTGTTGCGATCGGGGCGGGTGAGCGTCCCGTTCCGCATGGCCCCTGCCAGGGCGATCTTGATGTTCACCTCGAGATCCGAGGAATTCACCCCGCCCGAATTGTCGATGGCGTCGGAATTGCAGCGTCCGCCTCTGAGATTGAACTCGATGCGCGCGCGCTGGGTCATGCCGAGATTGGCGCCCTCGCCGATGACCTTTGCCCCGACCTCCTTCGCGGTGACACGAATCAGGTCATTGGCTCGATCGCCGACATCCTGGTTGGATTCGTCTGACGAGCGCACATAGGTTCCGATGCCCCCAAACCACAGGAGGTCGACCGGAGCCCTGAGAATTGCGCTTATGATCTCCGCCGGCGAGCCGGTCCTTCCGGACATGCCGATGGCTTGTGCCGCTTCGGCGCTTAGCGTGATCTGCTTCTGCGAACGCGAAACGATCATACCGCCTCGCGAGAGCTTCGACGTATCATAGTCTTGCCAGCTTGAGCGCGGCAGCTCGAAAAGACGCCTGCGTTCGGCGAGCGACACTGCCGGATCCGGGTCGGGATCGATGAAGATGTCGCGATGGTCGAACGCCGCCACCAGCTTGATGCAGGGCGAAAGCAGCATGCCGTTGCCGAAGACATCTCCCGACATGTCGCCCACGCCGACAACGGTGAAAGGCTCCGTCTGGATATCGCGGTTCATCTCGCGGAAATGCCGCTTCACCGCCTCCCAGGCGCCGCGGGCGGTGATACCCATCTTCTTGTGGTCGTAACCGGCCGAACCTCCCGATGCGAAGGCATCGTCCAGCCAGAAATTGTGGGCCTGGCTGATGTCATTTGCCGTGTCGGAGAAGGTTGCGGTGCCTTTGTCTGCCGCGACGACGAAATACGGATCGTTCCCGTCATGTCGCACCACATTCTCAGGCGGCACGACCTCGTCGCCATGAAGGTTGTCGGTGACCGACAGGAGCGTGGAGACGAAATTGACGTAGGCTAGGCGGCCCGCCTCGAAGACCTGCTGGCGGTCGCCCCCCGCCGGAACCCGGCGCGGGTAAAAGCCACCCTTTGCACCAACCGGCACGATGACGCTGTTCTTCACCTGCTGCGCCTTGACCAGGCCGAGCACCTCGGTGCGATAGTCCTGGGCGCGGTCAGACCAACGCAACCCGCCGCGGGCGACCGGGCCAAAACGCAAATGCACGCCTTCCACCTCGGGCCCATAGACGAAAATCTCACGCCATGGGCGCGGCTGCGGCAGCCCCTCCACGGACCTGGAATCAAGCTTGAACGCGAGCGATCGCCGCCCGCTTTCGGCAAAATAATTCGTGCGCAACGTCGATCTGACGAGGTTCAGCAACCGGCGGATGATCGTGTCATCGTCCAGACTGGGCACGGACTCCAAGGCTTCCTGGATCTCTCCTTCGATTGCCTGCGCGGTGGCTTCTGTCTTCCCGTCGAGGGCGAGCCTGGGATCGAATCGCTCCAGAAAGAGAGCGACAAGCTTTCCGGCAATTGCGGGATAGCGGTTCAACGTATCGGCGATGAAGCCTTGGCTTTGGGAAATGCCGGCCTGATGCAGATAGCGGCTGTACGCACGCAACACGCCGATATGCGCGGCTCCGAGCCGAGCGCGCTGGGCGAGCGCATTCAGGCCGTCATTGTCCTGCTCTCCGCGCCAGACCGCGAGGAAGACTTCATCGAACAGGGCACCCCGGTCCGACAGGTCGATGGCCTCGCCGAAGGCATTCTCGAGCTCCATGTCATGAAGAAAGACCGGCCTTTCACCGCCATTGCCAAGAGCGAAGGTCCTCTCGCTTATGACGCGAAATCCCATATTTTCGAGCAGCGGCACGCGTCGGCTCAGCGCCACAGGGGAACCGAAATGATAGATTTTGAGCGCCGCCTGGTGTTCCCGCTGCTCCGTATGGCGATAGAAATCGATGGCGATCGGGTTGCCAGCCGACAACTCTGCCATGCGCCGCGCGTCAGCAAGCGCCACGCTGGGTGTGAAGCTGTTGCGGTAATCTTCCGGAAGATGCGCAGCAATTTCCGCGATATCGTCCGCGGCCCCCTCGTCCTCGACGGCTTCACGCAGCGCGTCATCCCACGTACGCACAATGGTGCGGACCGCCGCTTCCAGCTCCTGCGCAGGGATGCGGGGTGTCTTGCCTCCCGACCGGCCGATGATGAAATGGACACGCGCCAGTGAACCTTCGGGAAAGGCCGGATAGTAAGCTGAAAGGCGTCCCTCGAAGACGGATTTCAGATACTCGCCTATGCGCTCACGCACATGGGAATCGTAGCGGTCACGTGGCACAAAAACCAAAACCGAAACGAAACGGTCGAACTGATCGATCCGGTAGAGAACACGGACACGCGGTCTCTCACCCAGCGCCAGAATGGCTTCCGCGTGCTTGCGCAGCCGCGGCACGCTGATCTGGAACAACTCATCCCGCGGGAATGATTCGAGCACGTTGATTAGCGCCTTGCCCGAATGATCGGTGGGCGCGAACCCCGAACGGGAGATGACGGCCTGTGCCTTGGAACGCAAATAGGGGATTTTCAGCACCGAGCTGGTGTAAGCCGTCGAGGCAAAGAGACCGACGATACGGAGCTCTCCCGAGAGCTTTCCATCATCGTCGAAAGTTTTCACGCCGATATAATCCAGATAAGCGCGCCGGTGTACGACGGACTTCGCATTCGCCTTGGTAACGATGAGCGGGTCCGGACCATGCAGGAACGCGCGGATCTCAGGCGTGGTTGTGACAGTGTCATCCCCGCGCCTCAGCACGCGGACCTCGGTATCTGCGAGAATGCCGAGGCCCTTTTCCTCGGATCGCTCTAGCGTGCCCTCCTGCTCGCCCCCCTGGTAATTGAACTCGCGCATCCCGAGGAAAATGAAGTTGTCGTCGCGCAACCATTCAAGAAACGCGATCGCCTCATGCACTTCGCTCTCGTCGAGTGGCACAGGCTTGTAGCGAAGACGTGTGATTGCCTGGTCGAGGCGCGCCAGCATCGGCTTCCAGTCCACCACCGCGGCGCGTACCTGAGCGAGAGTGCGGGCGAGCCGCTCCTCCAGGCTCGCGCACTCATCCGCCGACAAGCGCGGCAGGTGGACGTGGATCAGGCTCACCTTGTTGGCTTCGCGGGCTGATTTCTGCAGCGTCTCGCCGAGAATCGTCACACCTTCCTTTCCGTGCTTCACAAAGAGCACGGGGTGCGTGACCAGCGTGGGTTCCGGGGCGGAGTCGGCAATCTCACCCAGTATGGAATCGAAGAGGAAGGGCATATTGTCGTTCACCACGGTGACGGTGGTGACGGCGCGCCCTTCCCGCTCGATATCCGAGTTAGCCTCTATCGCGATGACGCTTTCGCCGGGCCGGTGCTTGCGAAGTGCGGAGAGTGCAAGCGCCGCCGCCCGATCCAGATCCGGCGCTTTATAGGAAGCGATATCCTCCTCCGGCGCACGGGCAGTCAGGATTTCCCGCAGAAGCTCAACCTCGCCGGCTTTGTGGGTAGGCTTTGCCGCGTTCGGTTGGATGCTCATTGGGAAACTCCTTCGTGAAATCTGCTTTGATATATGGAAAACGAGTGAAATTACGGCGTAATAGCCGCGACGATTCGGTTTCGGAAAAAAAGGTGTACTTATCATGACGCAGGTGCCGCATCGACGTGAAATGCCGACGGGGCTTGGCGAAATTTAAGAACGTACGCTGATCCGGGTTTTGGCGGAAAGCCGGGGTAGAAGCCGTGCCATCGTCCGAGGAGGCACTGCGATGCAGCCTTCCGTAGGCTTCATGTCGGGATGGGAAATGTGCAGGAAAATCGCACTGCCGGCGCCCCGCTTTCGCGGTTTGATGTTCCAGTCCAGCACCACGCAGACATCGTACAGCCTGTCGTTCCGCTTCATCTTCTCGTGGCTCGCGGCGAAAGGCAGGCGAACGGGACGGTTGTAGTTTGCGTTTTCCGGCGCATCGCACCAACCCAGATTCGGTGGGATTGGCGAAGCCGGCAAGCGAACGGGCCCGATGCCGCTTCGCCGGCGATCATGCCGGAAATAAATGCGAAGCGGCCCCATGACAGAGCGGGGAGTGGCTCCATCGCCTTCATGTTTGAATGCGCTGATTCCTGAACGCCCAAGTGCGCAGGCAAAGACAAGCCCGCCTACGGAAAGAAGACCTTGGCTCCGGTTCCCCGGCCGCGGCCGAACAGTTAAAATAGTTGTTCTGGAAAGCTTGCCGGACCTGTGCGTGCCTTGACGCTGTTTCTGGCGTATAATTGATTTGTTGAACAAAGAATCATGACAGGCTTTCATACAAGGCTTATTGCGCATAAACGGAGCGTTCTGCCAAGCGGGGGCTGGTTAACGCCATCGGGCGAAAAGAGTGACGGATCGAACATGACGCCACGCACCATCCTTATAGTCGATGACGACGACGACCTGCGCACCACGCTGGTGGAGCAGCTGGCTCTCTACGAGGAGTTCGATCTTCTCGCCGAGCCCACCGCCACCAAGGGGATCCAGGCGACCCGCAATGCAATGGTGGACCTGACCATCATGGACGTGGGCCTGCCGGACATGGACGGGCGGGAAGCCGTCAAGCTGTTGAGAAAAGGCGGCTATCGCGCGCCGATCATCATGCTGACCGCCCAGGACACCGATTCCGACACCATTCTCGGTCTCGAGGCAGGCGCAAACGACTACGTCACCAAGCCCTTCCGCTTCGCGGTGTTGCTCGCGCGGATCCGCGCGCAGATGCGCCAGCACGAGCAGAGCGAGGATGCCAATTTCACGGTCGGGCCTTACACGTTCAAGCCCAGCCAGAAACTTCTGATAGACCAGCGCGGTGGTAAAATCCGCCTGACCGAGAAGGAGGCTGCAATCATCAAATACCTCTACCGGGCGGAGCAGAAGGTGGTCACCAGGGATGTCCTGCTCGAAGAAGTCTGGGGCTACAATTCGGGTGTGACGACCCATACTCTGGAGACGCACGTCTACCGTTTGCGGCAAAAGATTGAGCGCGATCCTTCCAAAGCCGAGATTCTTGTGACAGAAAGCGGCGGATACAAGCTCGTTCCCTGAGCCGGCGGGTGGGGAAAATTATAACAAGGGAACGGGCGCGGGGACGAATCCGCCATGGCGCTGGACGATGACATCCGCGTGTTGTCCGGCGTGAGACTCTTTGAGGGCTTCACGCGCGAGCAGCTACGCCTACTGGCTTTTGGAGCTGAGACGATCTCGCTTGGCGCGGGGCGGAAACTCTATTCAGAAGGCGCGCCGGCCGACTGTGCCTTCATCATCTCGTCGGGGGAAGTGGCCCTCTTCCATCAGGAAGGGGATCGCCGCGACCTGATTTCCACGCACGGGCCGGGCACAATCCTGGGTGAGCTTGCGCTCATCGCGGAGACAGAGCGATTGACGAGCGCCGTGGCACAAACGGATGTCAAGGTGATCCGCCTGAGCCGTTCCACGTTTCGCCGCATACTGGAAGAGTTCCCCGAGCTTGCCGGCCACTTGCATCGCCGCATCGCCGCCGATCTCGAAGCAATGCTGGCGCGCATTCATGCCGTGGCGGCGAAACTGGCCAGATAAGCCTCTAAAAAAGAAAAGACCGGCCGAAGCCGGTCCTTTCCAAAAGCGTTGCCTGAGATACGAAGTTACGCTTCCTTCGGCTCCAGCACCTGCCGGCCACGATACATGCCTGTCTTCAGGTCCACGTGGTGCGGGCGACGCAGTTCGCCGGAATTCTTATCTTCCACATAGGTGGGTGCCTTCAGCGCATCCGCCGAACGGCGCATGCCGCGCTTGGACGGCGACGTTTTTCTTTTAGGAACAGCCATTATACTCTCCGGTGTCGGTCAAAGGCCAATGCGGCTCCGCAACAGAGCCTCGCCAACCGGCCTCAAATCTCGCGATTGGGGCCCGCCTATACACGGGAATATGCCTCTTGGCCAGTGGGCGCGGCGATTTTTCGCGCCGGCTCAATCTACATGATCATCCTGTGTCAGCGCTGATTTGATAGAAATCGATGAGATCGCGATGGAGGAGCTTTGCATGAAGCATCAGGAGGACGATTTCGGCATCCAGCCCCTCGCCCCTTTCCAGCGCCGCTTCCAGGCGTTTGACCGCGCTTTCCAGCCGAGCGTCGCCATTCTCTCCAGCGAAATCCTCGCGGCCCAGCATGCATAAAGCCATCAATTCGCCCATTGGCGGATAGGCTGTTGCCGGGGGTTCAGCCTCTTCCTTAGCCATCACCGTAACTGCGGCCAGCTTTACGCCTTCCGGCACGCTTCCCGGATGAACGCTGGCCTGCCGAAGCGCCTCATCCAGCCGGCGCATATCCTCTGACCGGCCGAAAATGCCGAAAAAGCCGATGGAAGCGCCGCGCTTGACCATTTCAAGCCCTCAACCGAGGCAACCGACA
>Ga0182749_1000767_pt1 | contig 27691 bp, 19 predicted proteins | sample eDN3rd37CKraftMG_FD_128875 | JGI IMG/M metagenome (GOLD analysis project Ga0182749, IMG submission 128875) | Enriched Miracle-Growth compost microbial communities from Emeryville, California, USA - eDNA 3rd pass 37_C Kraft MG (version 2) (version 2) ...
ATCAACGCCTCCTCGGAAGCTACAGACTGAAGGGACGCATGCACTGGACGGCGTTATCCGTAGGCGAAAAGAGGCTTCCTGTGGTGTGGTTGTCCCAGTGTGTCCCCGCTATCAACAACCGCCGGCAGGAACTTTGCGCGCTGTGACGCAGAAAGCACTGCGGGTGGAAAGCCGCCCCTCACGCCCTCGATCGGAAACCGTATGACCGCGTTTCGCAGAACTCTGACGACCCCCGCGGATCTGGCGGATTCAGGTCTCGTCACCCCCGAGCGCGCCGCCGCGATGACGGACGTCGCCCAGCGCTATGCGGTCGCGATCACGCCGGCGATGGCGCAGCTCATCGCGCCCGGAAACGACGACGATCCCATTGCCCGCCAGTTCATCCCCGACCCGCGCGAGCTTCAGCACACGCAAGACGAAAAACCCGATCCGATCGGCGACGGCATCAAGAGCCCCGTGCCCGGCATCGTCCATCGATATCCCGACCGCGTGCTTCTGAAGCTCGTGCACGTCTGCCCCGTCTATTGCCGCTTCTGTTTCCGGCGCGAGATGGTCGGCCCCGGCAAGAGCCCAGCATTGTCCGACGCGGAGCTTTCCGCAGCGCTCGCCTACGTGCGTGCGAACCCGCACATCTGGGAGGTGATCCTCACCGGTGGCGATCCGCTCATCCTATCTCCGCGCCGCGTCGCCGAGGTAACCGCGGCGCTCAGGGAGATCGCGCACGTGAAGATCCTGCGCTGGCATTCCCGCGTGCCCGCGGTCGCGCCGGAACGCATTACGCCGCAGCTCGTCGAGGCTCTCACCTCGAGCGGCCACACCATTTATGTTGCGCTCCATGCCAACCATCCGCGCGAGCTCGGCGATGCCGCACGCGCCGCCTGCAGGCGGCTCGTTGACGGCGGCGTCGCGATGGTCAGCCAGACCGTACTGCTGAAGGGCGTGAACGACGATGTCGAGACGCTGGAAGCGCTCATGCGTCGCTTCGTGGAGCTGCGGGTGAAGCCCTACTACCTGCACCACGGCGATCTCGCGCCCGGCACCTCGCACCTGCGCACCACCATTGCCGAGGGTCAGGCCCTGATGGGCGCGCTGCGCCGCCGGCTCTCCGGGCTCGCGATGCCGACCTATATTCTCGATATCCCCGGTGCCCACGGCAAAGTCCCGATCGGCCCGCAATACCTCTCCACCGCAGGCAACGGCGAAATGGTGATCACCGATCCGGGAGGCGGCGCTCACCCTTATTCCGACTGCGCGCCACCTCTATAAGGATACGTGCACCCCGTTTCGCGGGGTCGGGTGCTCCGGCGATGCCCAAAAGCCACGCGGCCTCGGCAATACCGGCCGCCGCACAGTTCTTGCCACGCCTGTCGATGCGATTGCCACAACGGGCAACTCCCCTTGCACCGCCCCGATAATCGATGCCAAAGTGTCGCAATAAAACTGACTCCCGTCGGGCGGTGCCAGCCCGGCGAGAAGGTCGATAATATCCTGTGGGAGGATAACAATGGACGATCAGGCCGGGCGCAAAACCTTTTTCGGCTCTTGCCCGCACGACTGCCCGGACACGTGCGCCATGATCTACGAGGTCGAGGACGGCAAGCTCGTCAACGTCAAGGGCAACAAGGATCACCCGTACACCCGCGGCACACTCTGCGTGAAGCTGAAGGACTTCCACGACCACCACGCCAATCCCGACCGCCTGATGTATCCATTGCGTCGCGTCGGACCGAAGGGCACCGGGCCCAACGGCGGCAACCAATTCGAACGCATCACCTGGGACGAGGCGATTTCCGAGATCGGACGGCGCTGGCGTGAAATCATCGAGCAATATGGCTCGCAAGCCATCATGCCCTACAGCTATCTCGGCAACATGGGCCTCGTGCAGGGCATCAATTCCGGCGACCCGTTCTTCAATCGCCTCGGGTCGACGGTCAACGAGAAGACGTTCTGCACATCGGGCTCTTCATCCGCGTGGCTGCTGACCAACGGCCCCACCGGCGGCGTCGATCCCGAAAGCTTCGTGCACTCGAAGTATATCGTCATCTGGGCGTGCAATTCGATCTCGACGAACCTGCATCACTGGCCCTTCGTGCTCGAAGCGCAGAAGCGTGGCGCAAAAATTGTTGTCGTCGATGCCTTCCGCTCGCGCACCGCGAAGGGCGCCGACTGGCATATCTGTCCGCGGCCCGGCACCGACGGCGCGCTCGCCATGGGCGTCATCAATTCAATGATCGAGCAGGGCCTCGTCGATCAGGATTATGTCGACAACTACACAATCGGCTACCCCGAGCTGAAGGACCGCGCCAAGGAGTTCACGCCGGAATACGTGGAATCCGTGACGGGCGTGAAGGCCGAGGACGTCGTCAAATTCGCGCGCGAGTTCGCCACCGCGCAACCCTCCGCCATTCGCATCGGCGTCGCCATCGAGCGTTCGGCCGGCGGCGCTCAGGCCTCCCGCGCAATCTACTGCCTGCCGGCGCTCGCCGGCTCATGGCGTCATGTCGGCGGCGGGGTTCTGCAGCTTCCGCTGTGGGAGTTCCCCGTCGACTGGGTGAAGGCAGCACGCCCCGATTGGATCAAGCCCGGCACCCGTGTCGTCAACAACCTGCGCCTCGGCCAGGCCCTCAATGGCGAGATGAAGCTCGACCCGCCGATCAAGAGCCTGTTCGTCTTCTGCACCAACCCGGTGAGCCAGTCGCCCGAGACGAACAAGATCGTCGAGGGCCTGAAGCGTGAAGATCTCTTCACCGTCGTCGCTGAGCACTTCATCACCGACACGGCAAAATTTGCCGATATCATCCTGCCGTCGGCGATGGCCGCCGAAGCGGAAGACATGATGTGGTCGTGGGGACACTTCTACCTGACCTATAACGAGAAGGCGATCGATCCGCCCGGCGAATGCAAGTCGACGAGCGAGATATGGCGGCTGCTCGCCAAGGAGATGGGCTTCGAAGACCCTGTCTTCAAAATGACCGACAGTGAGCTGTGCGCCGCCTACATCCAGTGGAACGACGCTAAAATGGCCGGCGTCGACATGGACTATTTCAAGACGCACGGCTTCTTCCGTATCAACGTCGGCACAGCGGACGACCGCGCACCGCACGCGGCGGGGAACTTCCCCACGCCGTCGGGCAAGATCGAGATGCTTCTGAAGGATGCGCGGAACTTCGTGGCCCCGCCCTTCCGCGCGATGTACGAAGGCGAGCAGGACGGCACATTGCTCGACCCGCTGCCGGGCTACCTGCCGGTGCGCGAGTCGCCGCAAACCAACCCCGAGCTCGCCAAGCGCTATCCGCTCAACATCATCTCGCCGAAGAGCCATGCGTTCCTGAACTCGTGCTACGCAAACGAGCCGCACAAGATCCGCATCCAAGGCGAGCAGTTCGTCATGATCTCGCCCACGGATGCGCAGGCGCGCAACATTCGCGAAGGCGATCCTGTGCGCGTGGCGAATGACCGTGGTGCTTTCGAAGGCGTCGCGCGGGTAACCGATGATGTCAATCCCGGCATCGTGGTTGCCACGCTCGGCTATTGGCGCTCCCTCAACCGCTCCGATGGATCGGTCAATTCGATCTCGTCGGATGCCTGGTCGAACATCGGTCGCGCGCCGACATTTTCCGACAACCTCGTCGAGGTAACGCGCGTCAACTAGTTGCTGATCCCGCGCTTAGCGACACCCAAGGGCGCATCCTCGGTGATGCGCCCTTTTTATTTCGGCTACCGCCATGACGTCACGTCCTGCTAGGCCGACCTAAATCAGTCTGCACATCATCGGACATCAAACGGTGATTGCGGAGCTTTGCGAATCCCGCGATTAACGACGGAATTGTTTTAAGCGTTTTATTCGCTCCATACCCAACAACAACGTGCCCTGCGCGGAGATATTTCCATGCCGAAGAAGCACCTGCTTTTGGCGTGCGCTGTTCTGTGCCTTTTTTCCGCGAAGCTCGCCGTTGCCGGCGATCTTCCCGCCGTGTCGGGACCCAACGGCAAACTCAGCATCGAGGGCGGCGCCTATGACGACGAGGCGGCGGGACTTGCCCTCGGAAGCTTCGCGCTCCCTCTCGGTCACGCGTTCGGATTGCAGGCGGACGGCGCCATTGGCAACGTCGATGGCGACATTCTCGGTGGAGGCGGCCTGCACCTCTTCACCCGCGATCCTTCGAGCTACCTGCTCGGGATATACGGAAGCTATCACACCTGGAATTCCATCGACGTCTGGCGGCTCGCCGGTGAAGCGGAGCTCTATCTCGGACGGTTCACGCTGTCGGGACTTGCCGGATACGAGAGCCTCGATGTTCCCGGGCAGATCAACAGCCAGATCGTACTGACGCCCGACGACAAGCACTTCTTCGGCCAGGGCGACGTGGCCTACTACATCAACGACGACTTCAAGATCTATGGCGGGTATCGCTACATCAACGAAACCAGTTTCGGCTCGGCGGGTGCGGAATATCTCCTGCGGGATCACGGCGTGCCGGTCTCGCTTTTCGCGCGCGGAGACTTCGGCAACGGCGACTACAACGGCATTACCGGCGGACTGAAAATCTACCTCAGCGACGACAGCAACAAATCGCTCATCGACCGCAACCGCCGCGACGATCCGGAAGTTTACATGCCGGTATTTCCGAAGCTGACGACCAAATCGGCGGTCAACCAATGCGCCTCGGGGCCTGCGCCAATGTATAAGGTTTCGACGAACACGGATTGCACATGCGGCTCCGGCACTCCCCGTGCTGGACAATCACCGCAATACATCAGCGCCGCGGGCGGCTTCTACACCTGCGGAAATCCGATTTAGCGAATACGAGCACAGCCGTCTGCGCGCATCGGGGACTAGGGATCGCTTCATTCGTCCGCTAGACTACGGGAGGATATCAGCAGCCCGCAGAAAGGACGTGGACGTGGCGCACCTCGTTGGCGACATCGGCGCCACCAATGCACGATTTGCACTTGTCGATGCCGACGGCGCTCTCGCGCACTTCGCCAGCTTCCTCTGCGAGGATTATCCCGGCATCGGTGAAGCCATCGATGCCTATCTGGCGCAAGCGAATGCCGCGCCACCGACGCACGCGGCGCTCGCCGTTGCGACCACACCGGATGGCGACCGCGTCTGCTTCACGAACAATCCATGGGCGTTTTCGATCGATGCCCTCGGCCGCCGTTTCGGCTTTTCCCGTCTCGCGGTGGTGAACGATTTCCACGCCAACGCACTGGCGCTGCCACACCTGTCCGCTGGCGATGTGATGCCGGTCGGCGGCGGAACGGCTTTCAGCCGCGCGCCGAAGGGCGTCATCGGTCCTGGCTCGGGGCTTGGCGTTGCCGCCTGCGTGTGGAACGGGGAACGCTACCTCCCGTTGTCCGGCGAAGGCGGCCACGTGACCATGCCGCCGGCCGACGAGATGGAGAGCGAGGTGCTCGCAATCCTGCGCCGGCGTTTCGACCACGTCTCTGCCGAGCGCGTCCTCTCCGGTCCCGGTCTCGTTCATCTCTACGAAGCATTGTGCGAGCTGAAAGGGCAGCGCTCGCCGGGCATCACCGCAGCTCAGATCACCGATGCCGCGACGGCCGAACGTGACGCCTGCGCAGCGGACGCCGTGGCGATGTTCTGCGCGATGCTGGGCACGGTCGCCGGCAATCTTGCACTCACGATCGGCGCGCGCGGCGGGATCTACATCGCCGGCGGCATCGTCCCTCGCCTCGGCACGCGCTTTGCGCAGTCTCCGTTCCGCAGACGCTTCGAGGACAAAGGCCGTTTCCGCGAATATCTCGCGGGCGTGCCGACGTCGGTCATCGTGCGCCACGACGCGGCACTCGTTGGTGCCGCCGCGCTTCTGGCGGAAACCTCTCCCTCAGCCTAGGCGACGTTGCCGATCTCTTCCTCGATCAGCAGCGGCGGCTCGTGCAGATAGCGCGTCGCCTTGCGCTTGGCCTCGATGTCCTGCCAGACGAGCGAAACCTGCTCCTCGGTGAGGCCGGCCGCGTGCGCGACCTCGGCGGCGGGAATGGCGTTCTCCAGCCCGTAGAGGCACAGATCCATCTGCTCGTAGGGGAGCGCGAAGTAGAACTCCTCCTGCGTCTGTGCCATCGACCACGTGTCGGTCGTGGGCGGGCGGCTGCGGATTTCCGCCGGCACGCCCAATTCCTCGGCGAGCTGATAGACCTGCGACTTGTAGAGGTGCGCGATGGGCTTGAAGTCCGCCGCGCCGTCACCGTTCTTGACGAAGAACCCCTGGTCGTACTCCAGCCTGTTCGGGGTGCCCGCCACCGCGTAGTTGAGACGGTCGGCGTGGTAGTATTCGAGCTGCTTGCGGATGCGCTGCTTCATATTCGTCGCCGCGACGACCGCCTGATACACGCCGATGGGCATGCGCGCCTCACGGCGCTCGCCCGAGGGCGTCTCGACGACCAGCCGCGTGAGACTGTAGCGGTTTCCGTGCAGCACGTTCGACAGAACGACCTTGCAGCTCCAGTCTGGACCGTAGTCGGGAAAGAGCTCGCGAATGGCACCGTCGCGCCGGAGATAGCATCCCGCAGCGGCAAGTGTCGGCGCGATATCTTCCACCACGTGCCCGATGCCGTAGGTCTCGGCGACGAGCCGCCCGAGACGCAGACTTTCCGGATCGGAATCCTTCTCCGGCATCAGCACCGCCATCACGTTTGCGGGGCCGAGTGCCGCTGCACACAGCGCCGCCGTGACGCTGGAATCGATGCCGCCCGACAGCCCGATCACCGCACCGCGGCGCCGTAACCGGCGCAGTACCTGGTTCGATATCCCCTGCGTGATGGCACGGACGGCGCTCGCCGCGTCCAGCCGCAGCGTTTCCACGGAAAGCGGCCGTTCGATGTGTGCCACATTGTCAGTGCGATGCATGTTGTCCCCTCCCCGCCTCGCCTTCGCTGACGAGCCGGCGGCTGATCTTTCCCGACTCCGTCTTCGGCAGCGACGGGCGGAACTCTACGAATTTCGGAACCATGTAATCTTCGAGGAAGCGCGCGCAGTGGCGCACGACGACAGTCTCGCTGACCTGCGCACCCGGCGCCAGGGCGATGACCGCCTTGATGGCATGGCCAAGGATCGGATCGGGCACGCCGAGCACCACGGCTTCCGCAACGCCGGGCAGCGCGTAGATAATGTTCTCGACTTCCTTCGGCGCAACCTTCTCGCCGCGCGATTTGATGATGTCGTCCTTGCGCCCGATGAAGTAGAGGAAGCCTTCCGCATCGGTGCGGAACAGATCGCCCGTATGCAGCACCTTCTCCCAGGGATGCGGGCCGGGACGCAGCGCCCGCGCGGTCGCTTCCTCGTTCTCCCAATAGCCCTTCATCACGTGTCCGCCGCGGATCACCAGCTCGCCGACGACGCCGGGCGCGACACGGTTGCCGTTCTCGTCCACCACATACGCTTCGGTGCCGGGAATGGCGACGCCGACCGACGTGATACGGTTCTTAAGCTCCGCGGGCGGAAGCCAGGTGCAGCGCTTGCATTCGGTGAGGCCGTACATCGAATAGAGCGCCACGTGCGGAAACAGCGCCTGCAGCCTTTCGATGTGTGCCGGCGGAAGCGCGGCGGCGGTGTTCGTGATGTATCGCAGGTGAGGCAGCGCTCCGGGCGCCAGATTGCGCTGCGCGACGAGGATGGCCGCCATGGTCGGCACGAGCGGCAGGCCCGTCACCTTCTCCTCGGCACAACGGTTTAGGATCACCTGCGGGAACGCGAACGACTTCTCGAGCACCAGCGTCGCGCCGACTTTCACCGCCATCAGCACCTGATAGAGGCCGTAGTCGAAGGCAACCGGGAGCACGTTCAGGATAATGTCGTCGGCGGTGTTTTCGAGATACGTCGTAATCGACGTGGCAGCGGCGACGACGTTCTGATGCGTCATCATCACGCCCTTGGGAAATCCGGTCGATCCCGAGGTGTAGATGAGCATTGCCAGATCGAGATCAATGCCGGGCGCACCGCGCAGGAGAGAAAGACCCGGCGCTGTCAGCACATCGTTCCAGTGCACGGCGCCGCACGCGCGGGGCGCTGCTTCACCATCCGCGACAACCGTCAGCGCCACCGATGGCGCGGCGCTCGCCGCCTCGGCCGCCACCTCGACGATCTTCTGCTGCGTGATGAGCGCGCGGGCCCGGCAGTTGTTCAGGATATAGGCGAGTTTGTCCGCCTTGGTCGAAGGATTGACGGGGCTGAACACCGCTCCGGCCTTCATCACCGCGAAAACTGAGACAACCGCCTCGACGCTGTTGTCCAGAAACAGGACGACCCGGTCGCCCCGCTCGATACCCCGCGCGACGAGCCCCTGGGCCAGCTCGTCGGAAAGGTCGTCGAGCTGGCTATAGCTCAGCCGGCGCCCCCCGGCGATCAGCGCCGTCTTATCCGGAAAGCGTTGAGCGCTCTGGCGCAGATACGTCTCGAAGCGCATGGCGCTACCCCTCTTGAGCAGACGAACGGAGGATTGGCCCGCTTAAACGGCCATGGCCGTAACCTGTGCCCCGGCACGCTTGCCGGCGACGTAAGCTGTGATGCGGTTCACGGAATCGAGGTTCTCCGGCACGATCTCGTCGTCCTCGACGAGGATGCCGAACTGCGTCTCGAGGTACGCGACCAGCTCGAGAATGCCGGTGGAGTCGATGAGGCCCGCAGCCAGGAGAGACTCGTCATCGTCAAGGCGGACGCGTCCTTCGCGGAAGAGGAAGCTCATTTCGACGAATTCGCGGATGGACCGCTGTAGATCGTTAGCCATGAAAGTGCTCGCTGATAGCGTTAATTGGTGGCCGGGGGGGCCGGTACTGCGCCGGCATTCCTGGGCCGGACCGCATCGGAACAGATAGCAAGTCCTGTGCCACGGCTTTCCGTGGCCGGACCGACAAAGGCGCTGTGCCAAACCTGCGTCGAGAGCACACCGACGAATGCGAGGTTGTCGCGAAAGCCCGTCGACGGCAGTTTCGTGCACTTCTCAACGAGCCGCTCCACGAAATCCGGATCGAAATAGCCCGCCGCCTCGATGTTCGCGCGTGAGATGTGCTCCAGCACCCGCGCATCGCCGTTGGAGCGCAGGAACGCCTGGCTTTCCGGCGCGCGGTAAGGCTGCTTCGGCCGCTTGGCGATACCGTACGGCAGCAGGTCTTTCACGCTCTCACGCAGGATGTGCTTCTCGCGCAGCCCCTTCAGCTTGAGGCGCGGGGGAATGCGTGCGGCAAGCTCGATCAGCCGGTGGTCGAGGAACGGGAAGCGGCCCTCCACTGCGTTCGCCATCGATACCCGGTCACCCTGCGAAGAGAGGATGTAGCCGGGCAGCAGATACGTGCTCTCCAGGTACTGCGCCTGTGAAAGCGGGTGCCAGCGCTTGAAATCAGCCGGAAGCTGATCGCGCATGTCAGCGAGCGCATCGTAGCCGCCGATCGCATCGCGTAACGAACGTGAGAAGAAGCCCTTGGCGCCTGCGCTGGTGCGAAAGCGCGGCAGATGCGAGTAGAGCGGATCGTCGACGCCGTCGCCATGTCCGCCGAAGAACGCTTCGAGATAGCGCTGCGACTGCGCGTTGAGGCGCGGCAGATAGGGATAGAGCCGGCGCAGCAATAGCGATCGGCGCCGCGATTGAGGCTGGGCCGCACAGAAGCGGCGGACCTTCGCCTCCTTGAACACGTCGTAACCGGCGAACACCTCATCGGCGCCTTCGCCGGTCATGACCACCTTGATGCCGTGCGCGCGCACGAGCCGCGAAAGCATCAGCATCGGAGCCGGCGCCGTCCGCATGATCGGTCGCTCCGTGTAACGGATAACCTCAGGCAGAACGGCCGCGATGTCGCCGTCCTCGCACAGCGTCACGGAATGGTTGAGCCCCAGCGCTGCAACCATCTCCTGCTGGTAGGCGCTTTCGTCGAACTCGGCGTTGGCAAACGCGACCGAGAACGAGCGAAGGCGGTCAGGAACGAACGTGCGGATCGCCGCCGTGGTTATCGAAGAATCGAGCCCGCCGCTGAGATATGCACCGACCGGCACATCCGCCCGCAGGCGGATCTTCACCGCATCGAGCAACAGCGCGCGCACCTCTTCGGCGATGCGTGTCTCCTCAGCCGGTGAAACGGGCCGGTCTTCCGCAGCATCCGGATACTGGAAGCGCCAGTACTGACGCGTCGTGACGCCCTTGCCCGTGGCAACAAGCACATAGCCTGGCGGCAGCTCCGCGATATCCTTGAACGGAGTGCGAGGCGCGATCGGGAACCAGAAAGTGAACATCTGGTCGAGTGCGATCGGATCGAGCGCAGCTTCAATGCCGGGCACGGCGAGCAGAGCCTTCACCTCCGAGGCGAAAGCCAACCCGCCCTGACGCATGGCGTAGTAGAGCGGACGCACGCCGGCGCGGTCACGCGCCAGCATGAGCCGCTGCTTGCGGCTATCCCAGATGGCGAATGCGAAGTCGCCGTTGAGCGCCTCGACGCAATCGGGTCCGCGCTCCTCGTAGAGATGAACGATCACCTCGGTGTCGGAGGTCGTCTTGAATACGTGGCCGCGGGCGATCAGCTCGGTGCGCAGCTCGACGTAGTTGAAGATCTCGCCGTTGAAGCTGATCCAGACGGTGCCGTCCTCGTTCGACATTGGCTGGCGGCCGCCATCGACATCGATGATGCTCAGCCGCGCGTGTGCCAGCCCGGCGTCGCCGTCCGTGTATGTGCCGCTCCCGTCGGGTCCGCGGTGGTTGAGCGTACCGGTCATGCGCGCCAGCAGCCCGGCACGTTGCTCGGTTGCCAACGACAAACGGTAGTATCCAGCTATTCCACACATGCACAAACTCCGGAGCGCGTGGCGCCCTTACGCAAACTCGCCGCCGACGAAGCGCGTCCAGGATTCACCGGCAAGCCCGGTGAGCAGAGCCGGCGCATTGCGCACTTCTTCTAGCAGTGCCTTGTCGCGCGCATGCACGACCATGGCTGAACCGTGAAACAGCAGACAGCGGCGCGCGATGAGAGCCTCGAGCACACCTGCATCGACGCGGCCGCGCACGCCGACGCATCCCAGGGCGGCAGCCTGATGGAACAGACTGTCGAGTGTCATGCCCGCGTAGTCCGGCAAAGCGAGAACCTGGAGAACGCGTGCGATTTCGCCGCGGCGTGCAAAGAAGATGTAGCAACCTACCGGGCGTCCCGCATGCGAGTAGACGACCTGCCGATAGGTCTCGCCGTAGCGCTCCTTGGCTTCCGCATGGGAGAGCAGAAGCGCGAGCGATGGTGAGGTCCAATCGGGATAGACCGCAAAGCTGCGGCTGAGCTCGGGGATGATCTCGGCGAGCTCCGCGCTTGTCGCGTCTTCAACGCGCACGCCGGACGGGGCGCCGTTGAGCGAAAGGGGATTGCGCCCGCGGGCATCGATGAGGCGGTCGAAGCCGGACGCCAGCGGACGCAGAAGCGCAGCGGGACGAAACGCATACGTCGCAGCGGCAACGGCGAGCCCGGCGGGACGCAACACGCGCAGCCAATCGAGGCTCGTGGCGGCAAGGCATTCCCCGCCGACCTTCTTCCACATGCGCTGCGAGATATCGTTGGCGGTCTCGCTGAAGGAGAGGTCCTGCGGGCCGGCGAGATACGAGCGAAGCAGACGTGCTCCCGCGGTGGGGTGCGTTTCAGGGCGATCGACCATCAGCGAGCCGGCAACCGCAGCCTCGATCGTTCGCCCGTGGATCTGCAGTCTCCGTGGCCAGACGCCGATGAAGCCGCGCACCTCGCCTTGAGCGTCAATGTAGACGCGCGAGCGCGGCTCGGCACTCTCCGCGGCACTCGCAAAGATGACATCCTCGAAATACTTCGCGAGCACTTCACCGTTTGGCTGCTTGCCGCCGCGAAACACGCGGGCGAACATGGCGGCCAGCCTCGGAGCATCCTCGCGCCGGCAGGGACGGACGGTTTCAGCCATGACGAAGCGACCCGGTTACGTCGCGCTTTGCCATGGCCGCTTTCGACCGGGACACTTCTGCGCGCACAGATGGATGATGCATAAGTCGGACCAGCACTCCGGCGTTGGATGCGCACCTTCGAAACCGATGCGCCACGCCACCCTCACGGCCCGGAAAGTGGGCGCCCAAGTGTTGATAATTTGAATACGCGCGTTAACCGCGCCGGTGCCGCCACCACCGTGAGCGCGCAACACAAGATGCTGATCTAACGTGATTTATTGAAGCCGCGGGAGGCTTCAGTAAAGGTTGTCTTCGAGCGCAATTGCGCGCGAAACGTAAAGGCATGCTTAGGAAAGGATGAAGGAAACCGACGAGGCTCCCGTGAATCTTTGGAAGCGCGAGAGACCCGCGCGCCCATGGCAGTCTCGACTGAAGAATCTGCGTCGAAAACGGGACGGTGACCGTACCAAAATTGCGCGGGCAGCCTCAGCGGCGAACAGAAGCGCGCTGGGTGGTCCCCTCTTCGGCGAGGTAATAGCGGTTGACCCAGCCGCTCAGCTGCCCATAGCGGATGGGGCACCACAAATCGCGGCACTCGCCGACGATCTGCACGCCGCGTCCTTCCCTGGAAATTGCACCCACCGGCGTGTGATATTCCGACGGACCGCTGCGTACGTTGAGGTGATCGCCGTACTCGACACCGTAAACCCGGAACGACGGCCGCGCGGGCTGCGCCGCGGCTACCGGAGCCTGGCGCACGGCCACCTTACGCGCCGTAGCCTGTGCCGGCGGCGTATGGTTCACCGATGCCGTACGTTGCTCCTTCGTGTGGGCTTGCTTGGCATGCGCCGGTTTGCGGGCTGGCGCCGCTTCTTTGGCGCGCTGAGCGGGCGGCGTCTTGACGATGTACGGAGCGACCACCGTCGCATCATCCCATGCGACGCCGTCGTCTCCACTATCGATTTCCGCACCCATTCCGAGACGCGAGGGCTCCGGCTTCTTCGGCGCGGTCGCCGCGGCGAGCAGCTTTCCTAGAGCCGCCGTCGAGAATCGAGACGGTGTTTCCGTTTCCGGCTTCGCCGGCTCATAATCGGCCTGTGCCACCTCCGTTTCGACCGGGCGATTGATGATGACCGTCGGCGCGTCGGGAGCGAAATCTCTTTCGGCACCCACGCTGCGTGCGGGCGTATCGTCAACGCTCTTGTCGACGAGCGCAACCTCAGGCTCGGGCGCACGTACCGGTGCGGGCGCAGCTTTCGGCTTGACCGCCGCAACGACCGGTTTCGCTTCAGGCCTCTGAGCCTCGGTGATGGTCGCAGTGCCGCTCTCACCGCTCGCTTCGGCCCACTGCACGCGATTGCCGTCGCGGTGCAGAACCATGCAGCGCGGCTTCGCATCGAACCAGCGGAACCATTTCATGCAGAGCTTGTCGTTCTCGGTCCACCAGCGGCCGCGATCCTTGGTGGCGCCGAGCGTCAACCCCAGCGCACCCGCTTCCGCGGACATGAGCCCATCGGTGCCGACCTTGACGGGAATGGTGATGCGGAGCGGCGTGTCGATCTCGAGCAGCGCGCCGGGCATGGCACGCTTGATATCCTCACTGGTCATTCGTACCGGTGCGGCCATCGCGGCACCCACGCCGCCAAGCACTCCGATCACAGTGACCAAACGCAACATCGCTACCCCTTGCCCGCTCCGTTAGGAGCCCCTTCATCGTATCAGAAAGTGGCAAGAACCCGGTTGAAGGAACCGAATTTTCCAGCCATCGCAGCGGCCTGCGCCCCAACGTAGCCGCATTGTCCACCACGTGGCGAACGCGCGTCCCAGTTGGGTCCGCATATCGGCAACCGTATGGCGGATGCCCCTTGGGCCGTGACGCCGGAAGGTCCCCGGCGGCCCGTCTACAAGAATCGCCTGGAAGGATTAAGGAGTGGTGGCCCGGCGGGTCCGTGACGCGCCGCGGGGACAAGGCCGGCCAGTTGCATAAACGCCTGATTGCTTCGCGCAGATATCGGGTTGCCTATCCCCGCTAGCTGCCGCGCGGCTTGGAGCGCGCCGTGGGCTCCGCCGCCGCCGGATCGTCCGGCCACGGATGGCGGGGATAGCGCCCCTTCATTTCAGCTTTAACCGCAGTCCATGAACCCTTCCAGAACCCCGGCAGGTCACGCGTGATCTGGATCGGCCGATGGGCGGGCGAAAGGAGGTGCAGAGTGAGCGGGAGCTTGCCGTTGGCAATCGACGGGTGCTGCCTTAGGCCGAAGAGCTCCTGCACGCGGATGTGCAGCGCAGGCGCCCCCGCGGTCTCATAGTCGATGGCGTGGCGGTTGCCCGTCGGCGCTTCGAAGTGCGTCGGCGCCTCCTCATCCAGCCGCCGCCTCAGATTCCAGGGCAGCAGCACATCGATGGCGGCGCCGAGATCGTCCGCTCCGATATCGGCGAGCTTCGTCTTGCCGGCGAGGAACGGGGCGAGCCAGTCGGCGACGGTTGCGCCCAACGCGGCATCCGAGAGATCCGGCCAATCGCTTCCACCCGCGGCGCTCAGAAATCCGACGCGGTCGCGTAGTTGCATCTGCGCCTTGCTCCATGGCAACCGCGCGATGCCGAGCCTCGCGATCCCTTCCGCGAGAAGGCGCGCCGTCTCGCTATCGGCCGAGACCGCGCGCGGCTCGCTGGAAAGTACGATGGCATCGAGCCTCCGGACCCGGCGCGCCCTCAGGGTGGCGGCGTTGGCATCGAACTCGATCTCGTCCCGTTCACGGATGCGCTCCCCGGCGACCACAAGCACGGCCGCCTCGTCGGCCACAGCCGCTGCAAGGAGAATGCGCGTCGACGCCGCCGCACCGGACATCTCCGCCACGACGAGATACGGCGCCCGCGCGAGCGCATGCGTGGAATCAAGATTGGCGCCGCGCCCGTTCGCAAGGAGAAATTGGCCGGGCGCGCCCCGCGCCTTGGCGATGCGCCCCGGATAGGCGAGCGCGAGCAGCTGCGCGACGGAGCGATCGTCATCATCACCCCCAGCGCGCGAAGCCTTTCCACGCGCTTCACTGGCCATCCGCGCCCAACCGGATGCAAGCTTGCGCATATCCCCGGCACGGCGCGAACGGTCGCGACGGAAATTCTCGATCCGGTGGGCGATGTCGATGTCACTGCCCCCCATTCCGCGCTCGACCATGACGGCGGCGATCTCTGCGGCTGCCTGCGCCTGTCCGAAGGCTGCGGCGGCAATCACCATGCGCGCAAGCCGCGGCGGCAGCGGCAGCGACCGCAGGGCCTTTCCAGCTACCGTGATGCGCCCATCGGCATCGAGCGCCTCGAGCTCGGCCAACTCCTCCCGCGCGGCAGCGATTGCAGCGGCAGACGGCGCATCGATCCACGACAACGCGTGCGGATCGTGCGCGCCCCACTCGGCGCAATCGAGCAGAAGCGGTGCAAGGTCCGCGGAGCGGATTTCCGGCTCTGCGAACGCCGGCAGGCTTTGCGTCTGCGGCTCATCCCACAGGCGGTAGCAGACGCCCGCCTCCGTGCGCCCGGCGCGTCCACGCCGCTGATCGGCGCCGGCGCGCGATACGCGCACGGTTTCCAGCCGCGTGACGCCGACGTCGGGCTCGAAGCGCGGCACCCGCGCCAAGCCGCTGTCGATGACCACGCGCACGCCTTCGATGGTGATCGATGTCTCGGCAATCGACGTGGCGAGCACGACCTTGCGCGTTCCAGCCGGTGCCGGCTCGAGCGCCAGGTCTTGAGCCTTCACATCCATGGCGCCATAGAGCGGCACGAGCACCACGGCGGGATCGCGGACCCGCTCGCGCAGCCGCTCTTCGACACGCCGGATTTTGCCCTGGCCCGGCAGGAACGCCAGGATCGACCCTTTTTCTTCACGCAGAGCCCGCAACACCGCCTCGGTGATCTGGTCTTCGATGCGCAGAACAGCATCGCGTCCGAGATAGCGTGTCTCGACCGGATAGGCGCGGCCCTCCGAGGCAATGATGGGAGCGTCACCGAGAAGCTGCGCGACGCGCGCGCCATCGAGCGTTGCCGACATCGGCAGGATGCGCAGATCGTCCCGTAGCCCGCGCTGGCAATCGAGCGCCAATGCGAGCCCGAGATCGGCGTCGAGCGAACGCTCGTGGAACTCGTCGAAAAGAACCGCGCCGATGCCGGAGAGCTCCGGGTCATCGAGGATCATGCGGGTGAAGATGCCCTCGGTGACGACCTCGACGCGGGTTTTCGCACCAACCTTCGTGAGCATGCGCGTGCGCAAGCCGATGCGCCCGCCAACGGTCTCACCCAGAGTATGGGCCATGCGCTCGGCCGCGGCGCGCGCGGCGATGCGGCGCGGCTCCAGCACCAGTATCTTGGCCCCGACGAGCCAGCCCTCGTCCATCAGCGCCAGCGGCACACGCGTGGTCTTGCCGGCTCCGGGCGGCGCCACGAGCACAGCAGCGGAATGCGCGGCAAGCGCAGCGCGCAGCTCGCCCAGGACGGCGTCGATGGGAAGCGGATTGGCGAATTTCATAGCCGCTGTATCGGGGAACGGGGGCTGTCGCGCAACCGGCACGCCGGAGGGAAAGCCAACAGGAAGCTGCGATACTCACGCCTCCCATGGGGCCGGGGCTGTGGCTGTGGCTGTGGCCGATCCAATACAGCATAGGGTCTGTTTGACCCGTCCACAGTACTGTTTGCCCCGGGAGAACGCCGGGAATCCGCGGCCGCGGCCACTGCCCCCAAAGCAAGCGATCCGCGGTCTTGACCGTTCCGTGCCAGGCGTTGCATGAGGCCCTCTCGCGAGGGAGCGCAAGATGGAAAAGATCAACAATCGCATCGCAACGGAATTGGGCGTCGCCGCGCGCCAGGTGACGGCGGCGGTGGAGCTGCTCGACGAGGGCGCGACGGTTCCCTTCATCGCGCGTTACCGCAAGGAGAAGACCGGCGGGCTCGACGATACGCAGTTGCGCAAGCTCGAGGAGCGGCTCGGCTATCTGCGCGAGTTGGAGGATCGCCGCGCAAGTGTCCTCAAGACCATCGAAGGGCTCGGCAAACTCACGCCGGAACTTGCGCGCAGCATCGACGGCGCCGCCACCAAGATCGAGCTGGAGGACATCTATGCCCCCTTCAAGCCGAAGCGGCGCACCAAGGCCCAGATCGCGCGCGAGGCCGGGCTCGAGCCACTGAGCGAAGCGCTGCTGAACAATCCCAATCTCGACCCCGCAGCGGAAGCTGCAAAATTCATCGATGCGGAAAAGGGCATCGGCGATGCGGCGGCCGCCCTCGAAGGCGCGCGCCATATCCTTGTCGAGCGCATCGCGGAGACGCCCGCCGTGGTGGGAGGCCTGCGCGAGTGGCTGTGGAGCGACGGCGAGCTGAGGTCGGCGGTGCGCAAGGGCAAGAAGGAAGAGGGCGAGAAGTTCTCCGACTATTTCGAGTTCGGCCAGCGCATCAAGGATATCCCCTCGCACCGCGCGCTCGCCATGCTGCGCGGCCTCAACGAAGGGGTGTTGCAGCTCGATCTCGACGTCGCGCACGAGGCCGGCAAGCCTCACCCGGCCGAGGGCCGCATCAGGACCGCATTCGGCATCGCCGATCGTGGCCGTCCGGCGGATAAGTGGCTCGGAGAAACGGTGCGCCACGCATGGGCTAACAAGCTTTCCGGCACGACGCGCTCCAGCCTGCTGGTACGCTTGAAGGAGCGCGCCGATGCGGAAGCCATCGGCGTCTTCTCGCGCAACCTGAAGGATCTGCTGCTGGCCGCGCCCGCCGGGCCGCGCACGACCATGGGGCTCGATCCGGGCATCCGCACGGGCGTAAAGGTTGCCGTTGTCGATCGCACCGGCAAGGTCGTCGACACGACGACCATCTATCCGCACGAGCCGCGCCGCGACTGGCAGGGATCGCTCGCAACCCTTGCAGTGCTTTGCAAGAAGCACGCGGTGGAGATCGTCAGCATCGGCAACGGAACCGGCAGCCGCGAGACGGACAAGCTCGTCTCCGAGCTGATGGCGAAAATGCCGGACCTGAAGCTCACGAAGGCCCTCGTTTCGGAAGCGGGCGCCTCGGTCTATTCCGCGTCCGAGCTGGCCGCCAACGAGTTTCCCGATCTCGATGTCAGTCTGCGCGGCGCGGTGTCGATCGCGCGGCGCCTGCAGGACCCGCTGGCCGAGCTGGTCAAGATCGAGCCCAAGGCCATCGGCGTCGGCCAGTATCAGCACGACGTCGACCAGGGCGGGCTCGCGCGGTCGCTGGATGCGGTTGTGGAGGATTGCGTCAACTCCGTCGGCGTCGACGTCAACACGGCTTCGGCGCCGCTCCTGGCGCGTGTCTCCGGGCTCAACCGCGCGCTCGCCTCCAACATCGTCGCCTTCCGCGACGAGAACGGCGCCTTCAAAACGCGCACGGCGCTGAAGAAGGTGCCGCGCCTCGGCGCGAAAGCGTTCGAGCAGGCGGCGGGCTTCCTGCGCATCATGGACGGCAAGAACCCGCTCGATGCCTCGGCCGTTCACCCCGAGGCCTACATCGTCGTCGAGAAGATCGCCGAGGCGACGAAGCGCCCGCTCAGATCGATGATCGGCGACCATGCATTCCTGCGGTCGCTGAAGCCGGCGCAGTTCGCCGACGAAGCCTTCGGCGTCCCGACCATCACCGACATTCTGTCGGAGCTGGAGAAGCCCGGCCGCGACCCGCGGCCTGAATTCAAGACGGCCACCTTCCAGAAGGGCGTCGAGGCCATCTCCGACCTGAAGCCCGGGATGCTGCTCGAAGGCGTCGTCACCAACGTGGCGGCGTTCGGCGCATTCGTCGATATCGGTGTGCACCAGGATGGGCTCGTGCACATTTCCGAGCTGGCGGACCGGTTCGTCAAAGATCCCCACGAGGTGGTGAAGGCGGGGGACGTGGTGAAAGTGCGCGTGAAGGATGTCGACGTCGGCCGCAAGCGCATCGCGCTGACGATGAAGTCGGGTGCCATCGACCGGAGCGCGGGCGAACGCACCGTGTCGGCGCCGCCGGGATCGCGGGGCGGTGCACCCATCCCGCGTCAGGCAAGTCAGTCATCCGCTGCGTCGGGCGAGAGCGCTCTTGCCGCAGCGCTGCGGCGCGCGCAGGAAAAGAACAGGGATTAAGCGCTCGGCCAGCGGCGGAGCTTCGACACTGAGCCGCCGGCCACGTGTCCGCAACGCGAAAGAGGCAAGTGCGCGCTGCGCCGCGGGATCCGACCGACGCGATGCCCTATGAGCTTTCCTTCTCCGTCAGCACGGGCGGCGGAGGCAAATCCGGCGGCAGCGGCACGTCCGGGTCGCCGATCATCCAGTCGCGGCGCAGCGCCGCGCTCACCAGCAGCATCAGCGTGATGGGCGTCGTGATGGTGACGAAGATCGCGATCAGCACCTCGTGCACGGCGGGCCGTGATTCAAGCACCGAGAAATAGAGCATCGACGCCAGCAGTACGCAGCCGATGCCGAGCGTCGTACCGAGCGTCGGCGGATGCACGCGCGCATAGAAATTCTTCAGGCGCAGAAGCCCGATCGTGCCGATGAGCGTCAGCGCGGCCCCCGTCAAGACGAGGATGGAGGTGAGGATCGCGGCCCAGGCGGGCAGCTCTTCGGGAACGGCCATCATTCGATCGGCTCCCCGCGCATGAGAAACTTCGCCAGCGCCGCCGTCGACACGAAGCCAAGCATCGCGATCACCAGCGCGGCCTCGAAGTATCCGGTGTTTTTGGTCTCGATGCCGTAGATGATGATGAGGATCATGCTCGACACATAGAAGGCGTCGAGCGCGAGCACGCGGTCCTGCGCACGCGGCCCGCGCAGCATCCGGAACGCGGCGCATGCCATCGCTATGACCACGGTGATCTCGGCGATGGCGACGGACCACATGAGAATCTCCTGGGCGCTCATTCGAAGATCTCCAGCAACAGCCGTTCGTAGCGATTTTTGATGAGGTCGGTCCAGGCGTCCTCGTCGATGAGGTCGAGGACGTGAAGCAGCAGCGTGCCCTTCGCGCTGTCGAAGTTGACCCACACCGTGCCGGGCGTGGACGTCACGATGCAGGCGAGGATCGCCAGCGCATACTCGTTGCGGAGCGTCAGCTCCACCGTCAGGAAGCCCGACTGCGCCTTCGGGTTCGGAGAGAGCACGATGCCCACCACCGCGATGTTCGAGCGGATGATGTCGATCAGCACGATGTACGCGAGCTTGAACAGCGCCCACGGATTGCGCACGCGCCCCGACGGCATGTCGAGCGGCGAGATCGCAAGGCCGCCGGCGATGCCGACGACGATGCCGAGCACGATGTTCCCCGGCGACAGCGACTGGTTCAGCAACAGCCACATCAGAAGCAGGAACGCCGACAGCAGCGGATAGGGCATCACCCGCGTCATGGCTGGGCCCCCTTGTCCGGCGCTGCCCCGTTACCATCGGGCTTCGCGGGCGCCGGCTCCGTCGCCTGCCCCTGCGGCTTCACCCGCTTCGTCGAGAGCACGCCGCGCACATAGGCCTCCGGCGCGTGCAGGCTTTCAGCCGTCGCATGCATGTAGCGCGAGACCGGCCCCGCCTGCACCGTGAGCGTCGCGGAGATGAGCAGCAACGCCACGATGGGCACCACCTCGAGGAAGCGCACCGTCGGCACCGTGCTTTCGAGCGGCACCCAGAACACGCGAATGCCGGCGCGCATCATCGCGATCAGGACGGCGAACCCCGAGAGCAGCAGCATGGCGAGCAGCGTCCAGCTCAACGGGCCGATCGTCGTGCCGGCCGCCCCGGCATCGGTCGGGAACAGCGCGTTCATCATCAGGAACTTGGCGACGAAGCCGGTGAGCGGCGGCAGGCCGGCGAGCAGCAGCGCGCACGCGGCAAAGCCGATGCCGAGAATGGCCATCGTCGCGGGGATCGCGATACCGACCGGGTCGGCGCCGTCCTTCTCGTCCTCCTCCTCATCGCCCAGCGCCTCGACCGTCACCGCCAGCACGTCAGCGCCCGGAATGCGGCCCCGCTCGATCAGATCGATGAGCAGGAAGAATGCGCACACCGCGAGCGTGGAACTGACGAGATAGAAGAGCGCCCCGCCCGTCACGCCCACGCTGCCGACCGCGATGGCCGCCAGTAGCGTTCCGGAGGAGACGAGCAGGTTGAACGAGGCGAGACGCGGCAGATCCTGCGCCGCGAGCAGGCCGATCGCGCCGAACGCGACCGTGACGAGCCCGCCGGCCAGCAGCCAGCTGCCGCCGAAATACGCCGATTCCCCCGCCTCGATCCCGAACACCATGGGCCACAGGCGCAGAATCACGTAGACGCCGACCTTGGTCATGATCGAGAACACGGCCGCCACCGGCGGCACCGCCGCGGCATAGGCGCCGGGCAGCCAGAAACACAGTGGCCACATGCCGGCCTTGACGAGGAATGCGACGCCGAGGATCGCCGCGCCCGCCTCCAGCAGCATCCGCTCGCTGTCGCCGAGACCGGGCACGCGCGCGGCGATATCCGCCATGTTGAGCGTGCCGGCCGCGCCATAGATGAGGCTGGCGCCGATCAGAAACAGCGTCGAGGCGACGAGATTGACGGCGATGTAATGCAGGCCCGCCTTGACGCGCGGCGTCCCCGAGCCGTGCAGCACCAGTCCGTAGGACGCGGCCAGCAGCACCTCGAAGAACACGAACAGGTTGAACAGGTCCCCCGTGAGGAATGCGCCGTTGAGACCCGCCAGCAGGAACTGCAGCAGCGCATGGAAGTGCAGGCCGACCCGGTGCCAGCGCGCAATGGAGAACAGAAGCCCGGCGAAGGTGACGACACCCGCCAGCGTCAGCATCAACGCCGACAGCCGGTCCACCACAAGCACGATGCCGAACGGCGCCGGCCAGTTCGCCAGCAGATAGACGCTGATCGATTCCGCCGAGCCCGGCGGCTGCGAATTTGCGAAGTTGAGCAGCGTCACCGCGAAGATGATCGTGACGAGCGTCGAGATGACGGCGATCGTCGCCTTGATGTTGCGCCGCCGCTCCCCGAGCGCAACCATCAGCGCGGCCGTTGCGAGCGGCAGCAGGATCGGCGCGATGGCGAGATGATTGATGAGTTCGTTCACGATCAGAACTCCCGCCCATCGACGTGGTCATTGCGCGCAAGGCCGCGGGCGGCGAGCAAGACCACCAGAAACAGTGCCGTCATGGCGAAGGTGATCACGATCGCCGTCAGCACCAGCGCCTGCGGGACGGGATCGGTGTGGTTGGCGAGCGTCTCCGGCAAGCCGTCCTTCAGGATTGGGGGTGCCGCCGTGCGCAGTCGCCCCATCGAGAAGATGAACAGGTTCACCGCGTAGGACAGCAGCGATAGGCCGATCAAGACCTGGTAGGTGCGCGAGCGAAGGATGAGCCACACGCCGGAGCTCGTCAGCGCGCCGATGCTGAGGGCGAGGATGATTTCCATTACGCGGTCTCCTCCAGAACCGCCGGCTTCGGCTTGCGATGGGTACGAATGGATTGGTGCGCCAGGGCGATGAGCACCAGCACCGTGGCCCCCAGCACGATGGCGAGCACGCCGAGGTCGAACACCATCACGCTCGAGAGATGCACGTCTCCGATCAGCGGCACGTGCAGGTCGGTCATCATCGAGGTGAGGAAGGGATAGCCGAGCAGCCACGCGCCGGTGCCGGCAGCGAGCGCGAAGCCGAATCCGACCGCCATCCAACGCAGCGGGAACACGCGGATGCGGTCCTCGACCCAGACCGCGCCGCCGCCCATGTATTGCAGGATGATGGCAACCGCGAGCGTCAGTCCGGCGACGAAGCCGCCGCCGGGGAAGTCGTGACCGCGCAGGAACAGATAGATGCCGAGCGTGCCGATCACCGGGAACAGCAAGCGCATGATGACCGACGGAATGCGCAGGTAATCGGCGATGGTCTCCCCGGGGCGCCGGTCCGGGTGCTCGACGTCGAATGCTTCCTGGATGCGCTTCTGTTCCGGTGCCCCGATGCTTTCCGGGGCCGGACGGAACCGGCGCAACAGGGCAAAGACCGCCAGCGCGACGATGCAGAGCACCGTGATCTCGCCCAGGGTGTCGAAGCCGCGGAAGTCGACGAGGATGACGTTGACGACGTTGTGACCGCCGCCGTCGGTATAGGCGCGGCTGAGGAAGTATTGGGCGATGGTGGTTTCGGGATGCTCGCGCGTCATTACGGCGAAGGCGACGAACGCGAGCCCGGCTCCGACGATGATCGCGATGGAGAGATCGACATACCGCCGCATCAGCATCGAGGAATCCGTCTTCAGCAGCCCCTCGTCCCGCTTCGGCAGCCAGCGCAGCCCCAGCAGGATCAAGACCGTCGTCACGATCTCGACGAGGAGCTGCGTCAACGCAAGATCCGGAGCCGAGAGGTAGATGAAAGTGATGCAGGTGGCGAGACCGGCGCCGCTCATGAATATGAGCGCGGCGAGGCGGTGGAATTTCGCCTGATAGGCGGTTGCGAGCGCGCACACCGTGCCGATGACCCACACCAGCGCGAACGCGACGTCGATGGGCGTCAGCCGGGGATTGGCCGGCATCAGCGCTTCTCCGATCAGCGGCAGCAATCCGGCGACGAACGCGACGCAGACCAGCGTGCGCAACTGCGGCTGGAGCTGCCGGGTGCCGATGATGCGCATCAGCGCCCGCGCCGCGACACCGATGACGTCGGAAGGCCCCTGCTCGCTGCGGCTGAACCAGGACAGCTTCAGACTGTTGAGGCCGAACCGCTTCAAAAGCGCGTAGACCCCGACACCGCCCGCCAGCGCCACGACGCTCATGAGGAACGGCAGCGTGAAGCCATGCCAGACCGCGAGATTGAACTTCGGCGCACTTGCCCCGAGAACGGAAGCCACCGCCACGTCGAGGAACGGCCCGATCGTGAGGCTTGGCGCGATGCCGACCACGAGGCAGACGACAACGAGAATTTCGATGGGAAGCCGCATCCAGTGGGGCGGCTCCTCGGGCGTGCGCGGCAGGCCGGCCGGCGGCGGTCCGAAGAAGACTTCGCGGATGAAGCGTAGCGAGTAGGCGACGCTGAATGCCGCCGCGACAGTGGCGAAGTACGGCAACAGCGTATCGAGGAACGAGCCGTCGTGCGTCTCGATCGTCTCGGCGAAGAACATTTCCTTCGAGAGGAAGCCGTTGAGCAGCGGCACGCCCGCCATCGCGGCCGCGGCCACCATGGCCAGCGTCGCCGTCACCGGCATGAAGTGATAAAGCCCGCTTAGCTTGCGGATGTCGCGGGTACCCGTCTCGTGGTCGATGATGCCCGCGGCCATGAACAGCGAGGCTTTGAACGTCGCATGGTTCATCAGGTGGAAGATGGCGGCCACCGTTGCCAGCGGCGAATCCATGCCCAGCAGCAGCGTCGTAAGACCCAGGTGGCTGATGGTCGAATAGGCGAGCACGCCCTTGAGGTCGTTCTGGAACATGGCAAGGAAGGCCCCCAGAACGAACGTGATGAGCCCCGTGGTGCCGACGATCCAGAGCCAGGACTCGGTGCCGGACAGCACAGGCCAGAGGCGGACGAGCAGAAATATTCCCGCCTTCACCATGGTGGCCGAGTGCAGATAGGCGGACACGGGCGTCGGCGCCGCCATGGCGCGCGGCAGCCAGAACTGAAACGGAAACTGCGCGCTCTTCGTGAACGCACCGAGCAGGATGAGGATGAGCGCGGGCAGGTACAGCGGGCTTGCGCGCACCGTGATCCCCGAGGCGAGCACGCGGTCGAGATCGTAGCTGCCGACGATATAGCCGAGCACGATCACACCGCCGAAGAGGCAGAGCCCGCCGGCCGCCGTCACCATCAGGGCGAGACGCGCGCCGGCGCGGGCGGCGGAATCATGCTGCCAGTAGGCGATGAGGAGAAACGAGAAGAAGCTCGTCATCTCCCAGAAGAACACCATCTGGATCAGGTTGCCCGACAATACGATGCCGAGCATGCAGCCCATGAAGGCCAGCAGAAACGAGAAGAAACGCGGGACCGGATCCTCCGGCGACATGTAATACCGCGCATAGAGGAAGACGAGGCCGCCGATGCCCGACACGAGCAGCGCGAAGACCCAGGCAAAGCCATCCAGCCGCAGGATGAAGGAGAGCCCAGCTTCCGGCAGCCATGCCCATTCGGTGCGGACGACACCGCCTTCCGCGACCGACGTATAGAACAGGCTGAGGATGCCGACCTCGGTCAGCGCTATAGCGCCCGCCAGCCACGCCTCGAGGTTGCGGGCATTGGTCGGAAGCAAGGCGGCGACGAGGCTGCCTAGGAACGGAATCGCGAGAGCGAGGAGGAGCAGCGACTCATTTGACATCATCTCTCAGCGATCACCTTCTCCCTGTTGCCCAAATTTCAGCCGCACCGCCATGTTCCGAACACAGCTCCAGCGCCGCAGAAGGACGCCGCGTCCAGCATACCTGCGTAGAGCCTCGAGATTGCTTGATTCTCGGTGTGACGAGGCCGCTCCACCGGCAGACTCGCGCCTCACCCATGGAATCGTAGCCGACCAGACAGCGGTTCAATGGTCAACCGGATTCCGGAGGAATGACGTTATGCAAATGTGCACATGCGCCCACCTGCCGCAGCGCGGCGCCGCGCTGCGGGCTCCGCAGGTGTCCGGCCGTTGAACATCGGCAGAACAACCGGAATGGCCCGGTCTCGAAACGCGCATATGACCGGCAGCGGCGGAGCGAGCTTCAGCGGCTCCAGTCGAATCGGTAGACGATCTCGTTGGTCGCCGTTCCGACCACGGGATCGAAGTTGAGCTGGAATACCGGACTGATGCCCGTCTCTGCCCTGGCGTCGTTCCTGTAATCGGCATAGCGCACTTCGCTGCGCCAGAACCATCCATCGCGCATCGCGACCTCGAACCCGCCACCGACGAACCAGCCGCCGGCATTGTAGCTCTGCAGCCGTGCGCCCGGCAGCACTGCGCCCGTGTAGGCGTTGTGCAGGTTTGCACCGGAGAAATGCGCCTGCGTATAGCCGACGCTCCAATAGTTGAGGACGTCCGGGGTCATCAGCCAGCCGACCCGCGCGCCGAGGAACCAGGTTGAATCGTTGCTGGTGCTCGCGGTCGTGAAGACGGCGTCGTTCACACGGCCCCGCATGTCGGCGAAGCTGTAGTTGAACAGCAATCCCGCCACGAACCGGTCGCTGAGCTGGCGGTCGTAGCCGAGGCCGGCCACGCCCAGCCAGCCTTTGCCCGAGTGATCGGTCGTCGCACACGATACACAGCGACCAGGCGCATCGGTCGTCGTTCCGGCGCTCCACAGGCCGTAACCCACGCCCGCGTTGGCGTAGAAGCCGGTCCATTTGGTGACCTGGAGCAGTGCGGGCTCGGATCCGGCGGAGGGCGGATATCCATCGGCGCTGGCGGCACCGGCCGTGAGGAGCAGGCACGACGCGATGGTAACGATGTGGGCAGGGCAGCGCATGAACATCTCCGAATGGATGAGCGATGGGCCAGCGTTTCCGATTCGCCCGTCCGCATCCGCCGGTTCGCGAAGATGCCAACAGGGAATGCGGGAGCGGCCCGGAGGTGCCTGCCGGCGTAGCGCCATGGTGCGAGTGGATATCGTGCGGGGTGGCGATGTTACCGGTGGCGAATTGCGGATGGCGGAGGTTGCATGTCCTGCGGGGCATGGCCCGGACGCACCGTTACGGCCGGAGCCCGGCTGCGCGCCACCCTACCGCCGCGGCCTGGGCACCGGCGGCGACAAGTGTGGCTTTCGGCAGCGCCCGCAAGTCTGCTATGAGGGGCGCTTCGCCTCGCGCCGCCCCCGGATGGTGCGTGCCGGGCCCGTAGCTCAATGGTTAGAGCTGGCGGCTCATAACCGTCTGGTTCCAGGTTCGAATCCTGGCGGGCCCACCACTTACCCCATTGAGATATAATGTTTTTTTGCCTGTTGGATGAAGGTTCGAATTCCACCACAGCGATCACTTAAGCCGCTGATCGAGCTGCAATTTTGTGATGGTGCGGAGGGGAAAGTCAGCAGCACCCCACCAATTGTCGGAGCGCAAGACGCAGAGCTGACTTCGACTGCGCCGGATACTTCCAGAGTGCGTTGAACCCGAACGGTGACTATTGCGAGAATGCGGCACTTGCTCCAGCCAAACGTCGCAAGACATCCCACAACTCATCTGTGAGACGCGCGCACCTTCTGGCAAACCGGATCGCCAGGCGCTCGCAATCCGAACGAAACGCCCTGCCGCAAGCGCGGAATCAGCAGTGGCACCTTCTACAAGTGAAAGTCGAAGTTCGGTGGCATGGACGTCTCGGACGCCAAGCGGCTGCGCTCGCTCGCGGGCGAGAACGCGAAGCTGAAATGGCTTCTCGGCGAGACATGCGCCACAACGCGATCCTGAGGGAGGTGATCTCCCAAAGTGGTGACGCCCGCCTCTCGACGGCAGGCTGTCGCACGCGTACGCGAAGCACATGAGGTGAGCGCGCGGCGGGGCGGCCTCGATACGCTGTGCCGTACGCAGTCATGATAGACTGCAGTTCGTCGCGGAACGCGGAAACTCGCAATCTTTGTCCAACGACAGAGCGAGCTTGAGTAGATTTGTCTGGGAGGCGCATAAAAACGCGATCCAGCGCCCAACCGAGCAGCAAGAGCCTGGCGCGGTTTCGTCAACGATCAAGCTGGTCTATCAGACCATCGCTGTCTTTGACTTTAAGATCTCCAGTGCCTCGCGCACCGGCTTTTTCAGGTCATCGCCGCCGCGATCGAGATGGTCGAAGATTTCCGCCCGCATGCGGGGATCCCAGAACGCTTCGATGTGGTTCGCTATATCGGCGACGG